>Ga0307380_10003825_pt1 | contig 20586 bp, 19 predicted proteins | sample UN3MG_FD_202239 | JGI IMG/M metagenome (GOLD analysis project Ga0307380, IMG submission 202239) | Soil microbial communities from Risofladan, Vaasa, Finland - UN-3 | ecosystem: Environmental > Terrestrial > Soil > Coastal area > Acid sulfate soil | place: Finland: Risofladan, Vaasa | collected... | reverse complement strand
CAGTTACTAACGGGAGCGGAAATGGTTGAACGTCATGCTGAGCGAAGCGAAGCATCTTGCCGCCTTCTCAGGCAGATTCCTCGCTGCGCTCGGAATGACAACGTTCAACATTTCCCGCTCGGAGTAACAAGAGTAGCGAATCGAGGACTGCTCGGCCGCTCGGACCATTCTGCATTCGCTATTCGCTATTCGCCATTCTTGCCGCCTGACAGCTCCAGCACAGCTCGAAGTTGCCGGGGTTCTCCTCGCCGCAGTTTGGACAGGCCCAGCGCTCCGTCTCGGCCCGCGCCCGGCCGTCCTCGATCTCCAGCTCCGCCCGGCGAATCAGCCACAACACCTCGAAGAAGAACTCGTTGGGGGCCACCAGACGCGAGCCGAGCATCCGCGGCCCCATGTAGATCTCGCGCAGCACCTTGTCTTTCTGCTGCATGTACGGGACGAGCTCCATGCCCAGCTTGACCTCGATGATGGGCAGCGGCACCCGGCCGCACATCTCGCCGTCGATCACGAACCACTTGCGCCACGGGCGTATGGCCTGCAGGTCGAAGGGTGTGTCGCAGCTCGGGCAGGCGTGCTTTCGAGCCCCGACCAACGGGCGACCGCAGTTGGCACACTGCAGGCCGAAATCCGGAAACGGCAGCTCCTCGCCGGTGAACCGCGGGGCCCGCAACCGATGCCACGGCTTGACGATTTCCGACATGTCCAGCTTCGTCCCGCACTCCGGGCAGCGGTGCGACGGCAGCCCGCGCAGCAGATAGCGACACTTGGGGCACTCCAGCCCCCAGTCCGGAATCGGAAGTTGCCAAACGTCGATTTCCACAGAGTCATTGTAGACGATTTGCCCCACAGGCCGCCCCCGTCTATCATCTCGCCGCCATGAATACCCGCACGCAAGACATGACCGTCAACGCAGCCGCCGCTGGTCGTCATACGCGCGTCGGCCTGTCGGTGGCCGGCGTGGTGGCCTTTGCCCTGCTCACGGCCGTCGGGGCGCGGATCGCCCTGCCCGTTCCGGGCACCCCCGTGCCGATCACGCTTCAGACCTTCTTCGTACTGCTGGCTGGGGCGACCCTGGGGCCGCGCCTCGGCACCGCCAGCATGGCCTTCTACCTGCTGCTCGGCACCACGGGCTACCACGTGTTCGCCTTGGGAAACTGGGGGCTGGAGACCGTGTTCGCCGCGACCGGCGGCTATCTGATCGGCTTCGTGCTCGCCCAGCCGATCATCGGGCGGATCACGCAACCGAGCCGCCGGCGCTGGAAACGGGTGCTAGGGGCAATGCTGCTCGGCAACGCCGTCATCTACGCCACCGGCCTGACGTGGCTGGCGCTCTGGGCGGGCACCGGGCTGGGGACAACGCTGGAGCTGGGCTTCTGGCCCTTCCTGCCGTTTGAGCTTCTGAAGGTAGCTCTCGCGACCGGCCTCGGCGGCCTGATCGCCCCCTCCGCCCGACGGATCCTCGCCTGTTAATGCCGTTTCAGCCAGCGCCGAGGAACCCGGTGGGTTACGGTCCATCCAGGCCACGTATTTGTTATAATGGGCTAAGCGGCCCGCGTTGATTGCGATCGGGCCAGGCAGGACGCCGGCGGGGCGTCCTTGTGCGAACACGTCTGTTATGAGGAGCGAGCTATGCGAGCGCACATGCCGAATCCGCTTATGGCCGCGCTGCTGCTTCCCGCGCTGCTGACAATCGGCGTGGTTGGTGCCTACGCCGGCACGATCTACGTCTGCTGGGACGGCAGCGGAGATTATCTCACCATCCAGGAGGGCATCGACGCCGCCTCCGACGGGGACGAGGTCGTCGTCTGCGACGGCACCTACACCGGCCCGGGCAACAAGGACCTCGACTTCCACGGCAAGGCCATCACCGTCCGCTCGGCCAACGGCCCAGACAACTGCGTCATCGACTGCGAGCAGAGGGGCCGCGGCTTCTACTTCCGCAGCGGAGAAACCAAGGCATCAGTGATGGACGGGTTCACGATCACTGGCGGGCATGCGGGCCAGGGCGGTGCCATCTATTGCTCCGAAACCAGCCCCACCGTCCTCAATTGCGTCATCAGCGCTAACGTGGCGGTCGAGGGCGGTGGCATCTACTGTTCCGAAAGCAGCCCCACGGTCGTGAATTGCGTCATCCGTGATAACAGCGCGCTGTTTGGTAACGGTGGCGGTGGCATCTACTGTTTCGAAGGTAGCCCGACTTTCGTGAACTGCGTAATCGCCGAGAACACGGCCGACTTCGATACGTGAGGTGGCGGTGGGATCTGCTGCTGGTCCAGCAGCCCCCAAATTGTTGACTGCACGATCGTGGAGAACAGGACGTCACGCGGCGGCGGCCTACTGTGCCTGTACGGTGGGGCCCCGGCGATCAGCAACTGCACTATTCTGCGAAACGTCGTTACAGGACCGGGTGGCGGTCTGTTCTGCGGATACGTCGAGGCGACAATCAGCAACTGCACGATTGCCGAGAACACCGCAGGTGAAGGTGGCGGACTGTCCAGTGTCGGGAGCAGCGCGACGCTGACCAACTGCACTCTTGCCGCCAACTCGGCCAGCGTCGGCGGCGCGGTGCACAACAGCGACGGCAGCGCAACGCTTACAAACTGCATCCTATGGAATGATCTACCCAACGAGATCCACAGCGTTCCCGGAGACGTTGTGGTAACCTACAGCGATGTGCAGGGCGGCTGGGCGGGTGAGGGGAACATCGATGCCGATCCGCTGTTTGTGGGCGGCTTCCTCGGGGACTATTACCTCAGCCAAACGGCGGCGGGCCAGCCCGTGGACAGCCCCTGCGTGGACGCCGGCAGCGATACGGCCGAGAACCTCGGTCTGGACACCCGCACCACGCGGACAGATCAGGTCGGCGACGCCGGCATCGTGGATATGGGCTATCACTACCCGATCGTGTGCGTCGGCGACCTGGACGGCGACAACGACACTGACCAGGCCGATCTGGGCATCCTGCTGGCCGATTGGGGCTGCGACGACCCGGTCAACGGCTGCGCTGGTGACCTCAACGGTGACGACAGGACCGACCAGGCCGACCTCGGCATCCTGCTCGGCGACTGGGGCTGCACAAACTAGGATCGTCCGCCAGATCCCGGGTACCGCCAGCGTGCGACGGTGCGGTCTGTGTTCGCCGCGCGCCGGAGGCGTGCGCAAGCGCATGCAGGCGCGATGCCTGGCGCTTGTTAGTCCGCCGGCCAAGGACCCAGTTGTAGTGTAGGGGTCGATATGCATGAACGAACATAACGCTCATCCAAAATGAACGCCCGTGAGCGGTTGGGGCCGCGTGGCGCCTGCTGGGCCGGGCGGTTGGGCTGCGTTACCAGCTATGATGCGCGGGCTTTCACGCAAGTGTGCGGGTTTTCGCGCATCGGTGAGCCAGCTCCAATAAATCGGGGCGGAGTTGTTGGCGCCGCAGGGGGCTTCGGGTACCTTGAATTTGGCCCGCTTCATAGCGGTGCCATGGCGCGGGAATTGCCCGAGGAGTAACAGTTGGCGCGTGGAGAGTGTGTGCCGGCAGTTAGCGCGGTCACTTCCGTACGGTCCGAGCGCGTCGTTGCACCAGCGAGCGGTTCCTGGCGCACCCTCAATGAAGACACGCCACGGCCAAGCAGGAACCGGGGATGGAGGTGAGTCGACGAGCTTCCCTCGGAGGCAGCGGAGCGCTGCGGGCCTTCTTGAGGCTCGACCTGCGGCACTGCACGAACGGGGCGTCCGTAGCGATCAACGGCACAAAGCACTGCCACAGGCGTTCTGCTGACTACACAGATCGTATCAGGCGGTCAGCGTACTTTCAGCCCGCATAGGAGGTATCGATGTTAATCACACGTAGAGGATTCCTGAGGGTCTCCGCGGCAACCGCGGGGGTAGCCGTTGCCGGGATGGGCTTCTTTCTCGCCCCGGTTGAGGCCCATGCGGTGCAGCTCCGCAAGAATCTGCGGGAGGCAACGCGTACCACAACGATCTGCCCGTACTGTGCGGTCGGTTGTGGGTTCGTGGTGCACTCCTCAGGCGGCAAGGTCATCAACATCGAGGGCAACTCGGAGCACCCGATCAACGAGGGAACGGCGTGCTCCAAGGGAGCCTCGCTATATCAGATGGCCAACAACGAGAACCGCCTGCGGAAGGTGCTCTATCGCGCTCCCGGGGCCAGCGACTGGCAGGAGAAGAGCTGGGAGTGGGCCATCGGCCGCATCGCCGAGAAGATCAAGGCGACGCGCGACGCGACGTTCGAGGTGACGAATGCCAACGGGAAGGTGGTCAACCGTACGTTGGGCATCGGCTCGCTGGGCAGCGCCGCGCTCGACAACGAGGAGTGCTGGCTGTACCAGAAGTTCCTGAGGGCGCTGGGCCTGATATACATAGAACACCAGGCGCGGAACTGACACTCTGCCACCGTCGCCAGTTTGGCGACTTCGTTCGGCAGAGGCGCCATGACCAACCACTGGATCGACATCAAGAACAGCGATGTCATCCTGGTCATGGGCTCCAACGCGGCCGAAAACCACCCCATCTCCTTCCTCTGGGTGAACGCCGCCAAGGCCAGAGGTGCCAAGCTCATCAATGTGGACCCGCGCTTTACCCGCACCTCGAGCCAGGCGGACATCTACGCCCCGCTGCGCAGCGGGACGGACATCGCCTTCCTGGGCGGTATGCTGAAGTACATCCTCGACAACGATCTCATCCATCGCGAGTACGTGGCCGAGTACACCAACGCCGGCTTCCTCGTCAACGAGGGCTTCAAGTTCAGCGATGGACTCTTCAGCGGCTACGACGCGGCCAAGCGCAAGTACGACGAGTCGGCCTGGAAGTTCCAGACCGACGGCGAGGGCGTGATCAAGAAGGACAAGAGCCTGAAGGACCCGCGCTGCGTCTACCAGTTGCTCAAGAAGCACTACGCGCGCTACGATCTGGACACGGTTTCGGGCATCAGCGGGACCCCCAAAGACAAGCTCGAGCAGGTGTATAAGACCTACGTCCATTCCTGCTGCAAGCCCGGCAAGGCCGGCACGATCATGTACGCCATGGGGTGGACGCAGCACACCGTGGGCGCCCAGAACATCCGGGCCATGTCGATGATCCAGCTCCTGCTGGGGAACATCGGCGCCTCCGGCGGCGGCGTCAACGCCCTCCGCGGCGAGTCCAACGTGCAGGGTTCGACGGACCACTGCCTGCTGTTCCACATCCTGCCCGGCTACCTGAAGACGCCCGAGGACGCGCAGGCCACGCTCGCCGATTACAACGCGAAGTGGACGCCGACGACCAAGGAGCCGCGCAGCGCCAACTGGTGGGGCAACTACCCGAAGTACATCGTCAGTTTCCTGACCAGCATGTACGGCCAGGCCGCGACCGCGGACAACGATTTCGGCTACGCCTGGCTGCCCAAGCGCGACGCCGGCGTCGTCTATGCCTGGCAGCCCATGTTCGACGCCATGTATCGCAAGGAGCTCAAGGGCTTCTTCGCCTGGGGCCAGAACCCCGCCGCCAGCAGCGCGAACGCGAACAAGATCCGGCAGGCGCTCGCCAAGCTCGACTGGCTGGTCGCGGTAAACATCTTCCCGACCGAAACGGCCGAGTTCTGGCACGGCCCGGGCATGGATCCGAAGGAGATCAAGACGGAGGTGTTCCAACTGCCCGCCGCGGCCTCGGTCGAGAAGGAGGGCAGCATCACCAACTCCGGCCGTTGGGCGCAGTGGCGTTACAAGGCCGTCAATCCGCCCGGGGCGGCGAAGCCCGATGCCGAGATCATGAACGAGCTGTTCCTCGCCGTGAAGGCGCTCTACGCCACCGGCGGCGTCCTCCCCGATCCGATCGTGAAGCTCAAGTGGGATTACTTCGACGGCCCGGAGGTGCCTGCCCGCCTGCTGGCCAAGGACATCAACGGATACTTCCTGGCCGACGTGGACTTCCCCGACAAGGGCCAGAGCTTCAAGGCGGGTGATCTCGTGCCCTCGTTCGCCTACCTCAAGGATGACGGCACCACGAGCTCCGGCAACTGGTTGTACTGCAACTCGTACGTCGGCCACGATTTCGCCGTCGGCAACAAGATGGCCCGCACGACCCGTGAGACCGACGGCATCGGCCTGAACCCCGAGTGGTCCTGGTGCTGGCCGGTCAACCGGCGGATCATCTACAACCGCGCCAGCGTTGACCTCCACGGCAAGCCGTACGACGCGGAACATCCGGTTATCGCCTGGAAGGACGGGAAATGGGTGGGCGACGTGCCCGACGGCGGCTGGCCGCCGCTGGAGAACCCCGACGGCACCGACAACCCCGCGGCCAAGCTGCCGTTCATCATGCGGCCGCACGGCGTGGGCCAGGTCTTCGGCGCCATGGCTGACGGGCCGGTGCCCGAGCACTACGAGCCGCTCGAGTCTCCGCTGGCCAAGAACCCGATGGGGCACTCGCAGCGGTTGAACCCGGCGGTCTTCGTGCCGCCCGCCGGCGAGATGAGCCCCGTAGCCAAGCCGGGCGACTCCAAGTACCCGCTTGTCTGCTCCACCTACCGCGTGGTCGAGCACTGGCAGACCGGCGTAATGACGCGCTGGGCGCCGTGGCTGAACGAGCTCCAGCCGGAGATGTTCGTCGAGATGTCCGAGGAGCTGGCCGCGAAGAAGCGGATCAAGAACGGTGAACGAGTCAAGGTAAAGAGCGCCCGCGGCGAGGTGAAAGCCGTGGCGATCGTCACCAAGCGCTTCAAGCCGTTTAAGATCAAAGGTAAGACGATTCACCAGGTGGGCGTCCCGTGGTGCTTCGGCTGGGTGGCTCCGGAGCCGGACAACACCCGCGTCACCAGCGCGAACTTGTTGACCCCAAACGTCGGCGACCCCAACACGCGAATTCCCGAAAGCAAGGCCTTTATGGTCGACGTGGTAAAGGAGGCCTAAGCCATGCCAGAAAACGGAAAATCATTCCTGATCGATACGACCAAGTGCTTTGCTTGCCGGGCCTGCCAGGTAGCCTGCAAGCAATGGAACGGGCTGGCTCCCGAAGAGAAGGTCCCGACCAACCGGGGAACTTACGAGAATCCGCCCGACCTGTCTCACACCCAGCGGTGTCTGCTGCTGTTTAAGGAGGTGGAACGACCCGACGGCACGCTGGCCTGGAACTTCTTGCGTCATTCCTGCCGCCACTGCCTCGACGCGCCCTGCAAGCAGCAGGCCGAGCATCCCGATTCCATCACCATCGACGAGCAGACCGGTGCGGTTCTGTACCAGGAAGGCACCAAGAACGAGTCGTACACGCGAATCCGCAAGGCTTGCCCGCGGGGCATACCGCGCCGGGGCCCGGACGGACGGTTGTATAAATGCGTGATGTGCGTGGACCGGGTGCACAACGGCGAGTTGCCGGCCTGTGCCAAGGTGTGTCCCAGTGGCGCGATCCAGTTCGGCGACCGGCAGGAGATGCTAGACGCCGCGGAGGCCAGGCTCGCAGCCCTTCGGCCTGATCACCCGCATGCGGCCGTGCTGGACCGTGACGAAGCTCGAGTGCTGATCCTGCTGGGTGATCGCGAAAGCATGTACAAGATGCAGCCTGAGGCTGCGATGGCGTGAAGAGGGATGCCGTGAGCGGATCCGCCTCGTCAGACGCCGAGATTCAGAAAGCCGTCCAGGCACTGGAGCGGCGGGCTGAGAAGATTCTCAAGGCCCGTCCCGCCTACCAGGAGATGGTGGACTTCTACCTGACCGTCTTCCGGCGCCAGATTGAGTGGCGCGACAAGCTGGTCGTCCACCCGGAGACGGTGGACGACCAGCAGCGGCGGCGGTGTTTAGGCGCTGGCGAACCGCTTATCGAACGTTTCTGTCCGGGTATCGAATCGCAGTCGTTGGTGAAGCTGTGGACGGAGATGAAAGCGGTCTTCCGTCGCGGAAACGACGTCCTACGGCAGGCTGTGGAGAAGGTCAACGATGCCGAAGAGGCCGGCAGCTTCACGCCGGCCACCTGGCTGCTGGAGCAACGGCCCGACCGCGACGAGCTGGTCGCGGATGCCGGACGTCAAATCGGCATCGACGAGTCCGTACTGGCAACGCTGGCCCGAGCGGTCACCTTCCCGCACTGGGAGCTGGTGGCTCAGAGCTGGCTGCCAGAAGAACCTGTGGAAGGATGGACCGAGTTCCGCTGTCCGACCTGCGGTGGCGTCCCGGGCCTGGTGGAGATTCGCGCGGCGCGCAGCGGGGACGAAGGCATTGCCGCGGCCACGCGGCGCTTGATGCACTGCCCGTTTTGCGGCTCGCGTTGGGCGATTGCTGCGCTCAGATGTCCGGCTTGCGATTCGACCCGAGCGGGCGATGCAAAGTACTACTACACGGACCAGGAGCCGGAGCTTCGCATCGACTTCTGCAAGAGCTGCAAGCACTACGTCAAGGTGGTCAACGCCGACCGGATCACCGGCCGGGTGCACGTCGGGCTGGAGCTGCTGACGACGACTCACCTTGACACGATCGCGCAGGACAAGAACCTCGAACCTCTGGAGCTCTGTTCGTAGTTCCTCTTGGAGACTTAGACGATGACTAGCATATACCACCGTGCCAAACCGGCACTGCTGCTGCTGGGCGGCACCATCGCGGTGGGGCTGATGTTCACCGCCGTTGCCTGTCAGATGACCTCCAGCGGCGGAAAGGTCAAGGGAAAGGCCGGCGAGAGCCCCAGGTACATCGCGCTCGCCTACAAGCAGGTCGCCTTCGACCGCGAGCAGCACGGCTGCGTCTCGGGGCCGGCGGCCGACGCAGAGGACTGTGCGAACTGCCACCACGCGAAACCGCAGTCGGCGGGCAAGGCCTGCGCCACGTGCCACAGTCGGGACGAGGGGCGCTTCAGCAAGAAGTTCCACGCCTTCGTGCCCAAGCTGAAAGAGGCCATGCATGACCCGGACGCCGGGTGTCGCAGTTGCCACGACGACACGACCGAAGACGGGCTGTGGGAGTGCAGGCACTGCCATACGGCGTTGAACGACCTGTAGCCACTTTTGAGGTGGCTGCAAGTCAGTGAAAACGCGCTGCTGCCCCTCGCTTGTGCGCAGGTGGCGCCCTCGGTGGTCGCGGGTTCGATCGTCAACCGGCTGAACGTCGCCGTGGTCGGGATATCGTCCGAGCACTGGCAGACGTATTGTCCGCACTGGATGGAGATCGTGGCGACCCCGGATACACTGCTGTTGCCGCTGGCGTTTCTGTTGGGCCTGTTCTTTTCCTGACCCGCGGGTGAACGGCTGCGGCCCGACCGGCCTGGTCAATCTCGAGGAGTTTATCCTCAACACCCACCCGCTGGAGCCCGACGCACATGTCATTCGACCGCCGCACACGTCGGAAGGCACATCCGGCTGATACTCGCCATTTGCCTCCCCCGCCTGTCAATTCCCGCTCGGCAACGTTAGAATCGTAGCCAGAGTCAGCGGAATCGCCGCGGCTGCACGAGCCGGCACCACTCAGAGCCGAGCGCGGCGGAGAAGGCCTGCGACCAACGCCACAGCCGGGATGGCGCCAGCTTCAGGGTCAGGAGTTCGAGGCGCTCGTGCCCAAGCTGTAGGAGGGCGTGCAACACCCTAACCGTGGATGTTGCACGAGGCGGGCTTGATTTGTGCGGCGCGTTATGCGCGGCTGTGTACAGCGCACGCTTCCGGACGGTCAGCCGGGACCTAATGTGAATCTCGAGCTGGAGGCTTGCCAATGCGGGCGAGACTAGGTGTTTCCGAAGCGCTGCTGGAAGCGGTGACTTCGTTCGTCAGCACGCATGACATCCCGTTGGAAGTCGTCACCGGCGACGACTGCAACGTGCGGGTGGTCGAAGCGGCCGAGGGCGAGAAGAGCACTTCATCCGTCTTGCACGCGGGTGGATGGATCACGTGCAACACCGCGCGCGGCATGGCCGCCGAGCTCAACATCGGTTCCCGCAGCCTGGGCCAGCTCCTGGATCACCTGAACATCAAGATCCGCGCGTGCGAGTTGGGGTGCTTCGATTGACGCTGACCTGGGTCATCTGTGGGGCCGGCCGGCGCGTGGGCAAAACCCACTTGGCCCAGCGCCTCTGCGATATCCTGCCCGACGCCGTGTACGCCAAGCAGGGCTGCAGCCAACCCAAGCCCGACAAGCCGCCTAATTTCTTCCGCACGAACAAAGCGTTGGCGTCTTTCGTCGATGCCGCTCAGCCCAGATACAAACACGTCGTCCTGGAGTCCAACGAGTGGGCCCGTAATGGCCGCGGCGACATGATCCTGTTCGTGGACGGCATCCCCGGGCGGACCGACTACCGCCCGGACGTGGGCTTGCTGCGGTCGCGGGCGCACGTGCACGTCGGCCCGAGCGGGTCGATCCGCAACTGGAAGCGCGTGCTGCGACGCAAGCTGACCTCCGGCGCAGTGTGCGAGGCCGTTTGCGACGTGTTGACCGAGCACAAACGCTTCCTCTGTCGCACGGGACCGGTCGTGCGCACCAAGGTCTGGTTTGTCGTGGACGGCATGCACGCCTTCGGTTCGGGCCTGGCCCGGCTGTTGGAGCAGGTGGACCGTCATGGCACGCTGCGCCAGGCCGCCCGTGCCACACGCATGAGCTACCGCCATGCCTGGAACTCCGTCCGCAACGCCGAGAAGCACCTGGGAAAACGTTTGATCGAGCCCCATGCCGGCGGTGTCGGCGGCGGTCGCACAACCCTGTCGCCCGACGGCCGCTACCTGCTGGAGACCTTCAAACGACTAAACGAGGAGGTGGCAACGTTCGCCAACGAGCGTTTCGCGGCCCGACCTGAAGGGCAGGGCCGCCCCCGGCATCCGCGCCAATGCGACTCCGCTCGGCAAGCCGCTGGAGAGTGACGAGGCCGGCAATGCATGCGACCGAAGACCCTCAGCCGACTTCGAACGGCCCGACCGCGGGTAAAGCGCCCGAACGTCTCGCGTCTGAGGCGAGCGACGCCGTCCGCCGTGTCCAACCGCTACGCATTTCCACGACCGGCGCGCCGCCGCTGCGGGACCCCCACGACGTCGTCGTCGAGGAACCCGTCACGATTATGGTCGAAGACGTCGGCAGCTTCGTGCTCATGTGTACCCCGTGCGACGTTGAGGCGCTGGCCGTGGGGTTCGCCTTCTCTGAGCGACTGATCTCCGGCACCGACGACATCGTGGACTTGTCCTATCGCCGTGAGCAGCGCGTGATCGGCATGCGCCTGGACGACCCGACGCAAGCTGGTTCCGGCCGAAACCTGATCGTGACCAGTTCCTGCGGGCTGTGCGGCAGCCGCAATATCGACCAGCTCATGTCCGGGCAGCTTGCCAGCCGCGACTCGCTGCGCGTGCCCGGTTCGTTGCTGGTGGCGGTCGCCGACCGCATGCACGCCCGCCAGCGGCTATTCACCCGGACTGGCGCAACACACGCCGCCGCAATCTTCACTGCCGATGGTGAGCTGCTTGCCTTCGGGGAGGATATCGGCCGGCACAACGCTCTGGACAAGGCGATCGGCCAGTGCCTGCTGCACGACCTCTCGCCGGCCGGTCGCGGAGTCGTGCTGTCGGGGCGTGTGAGTCTGGAGCTCGTCGCCAAGGCCGCCAACGCGGGCATCGAGATCGTCGCGGCCGTCTCGGCCCCGTCTTCCCTGGCCATCGACGTCGCCCAGCGCTGCAACATCACGCTCTGTAGCTTCGTGCGCGGCGACCGCGCCACCGTCTACACTCATCCGCACAGAATCGAAGAGTTGACGGCGTAGAGCGAATCGGCTTCCGCCCGGCGGGCCTACCGCTTGATCGTACGCAGGAAGGCCTGGACTTCCGGGATGGCGCCTTGGAACACCAGATAACCGTTGTAAGGCTCGCGGTCGGTGGTCTCGTCGCTGACCGGGGTGAGCATGATGCGGCGTACCTCGTCGCGGTCGTCGGCTTGGCCGAGGGCCCAGCACAGCTTCATATAGGCCACCTCCGGCAACATGTTCGCGCCTGGCACGACGCCGAGTTCCATGATTTCCCGCCCCGTTTCGTAGACGTACATCTGGACATAACCCCAGAGCGTCTGGACCGTCATATAGATATGGACATTCTTCTTGGCGGCGCGTTGCAGCGCCGGGTAAAGCGCCTTGTTGACATGCCCCAATCCGGTTCCCGCAATCACGATGCCACGGTAGCCGTTGTCTACAATGGCGTCAACGACGTCCGGCAGCATGTTGGGGTAGTAGTAGAGAATCGTCACCTTCTCTTCGAAGGCGGTGTTGATTTTCACGCTCCGGTCCGTCCGCCGACGTTTGTAGTCATAGCGCAGCGGGACGATTTTCTCGGCGTCGATCATGGCCAGCGGGATGTCGCCGATCGTCCGAAAGGTTGACCGGTAACTGGAGTGCATCTTGCGCACACGCGTGCCGCGATGAAGCAGGCAATACTCATCCGACGTCGGGCCGAACATGCAAACGATCACCTCGGCGATATCGCTTTCCGCAGCGGCCTTGGCAGCGTTGATCAGGTTGAGAGCGGCGTCGGACGACGGCCGGTCACTGGAACGCTGCGAACCGACCATAACGATCGGCACGGGCGAGTCCTGCAACATGAAGGTCAGGATGGCGGCCGTGTGGTGCATAGTGTCGGTGCCGTGGCCGATGACGACGCCATCAATGCCGTGCTCGATCTCTTCCTTGATCTTTTCCGCAAGCCGGATGTACTGCTGCGGCCCCATGTTCTCACTGAAGACGCCATAGAGCTTCTCGGTGCGCAGATTGCAGATGTCCGCCAGTTCTGGAACGGACCCGTAGAGCTCGCCAGGCGAAAAGGCCGGAATCACGGCCCCGGTGCGGTAGTCCAAGCGGCTGGCGATCGTGCCGCCGGTTCCGAGCAGAATGACGTTGGGCTTCTTCTTGTCGTAAGGGAATTCCTTCTCAGGAATCTTGTAATGAGCTTCGCGCCGGCCTTGCGCGACCATGCTGGTGATCGAAGCGGCGGCGATGCCGATGTTGTACCCGCTCGCCAGCTTGAGCACGATGTGCTTGTCATCCGCGGTCTCCGAGCGTGGCAAGATCAATCCGCGAAATCGTCCACGGGTTGACTCAATCTCAACATCACTCCAAACCGAGATGGCGTGCTTCTGCAACACCGCCGCGGCCCGGCCGCGATAGCCCTTCAGATCATCATTGCCGCTCACGGCTGCGCCCCCTCTTCCACAGGCTGCTCCCGATCCACGCCCAGCTTGTCGCCGAGAAGCTGGGCGAGGCGACGCCCTTCGACACGCCCGACCAGCGGCCGCATGAGCTCGCCCATCATGAAGCGGTACTTCTTGCCGAGCGTCTTGAAGCGGGAATCGTCCACGCTCCGCAACGCTTGGCTGATGCGCTCCTGCAATTCCTCGTCGCCCAGTGGTTTCATGCCGAGCTCTTCGAGTGCGCGCGTGACGTTGGCTCCGTCGCCATCTGGCCACGGTCCGTGGCGGAGCACGTATTCGAGAACTGCCGCCACCCCCTCGCGGGCCAGCTTGCCATTGGCGTAAGCCTTGAACACCGCATAGATTTCCGCATCGGTCAGTTGACCGGGCTTCAGGCCCTCCCGGCGAAATGCCTTCAGCCGCTGGCACAGCACTACGCTGGCGAAGACCGGATCGATCTTGAGTTCCTCCACGAGCCGAGCGAACAGCGTCGTGCGGCGTGAGAGACACAGCGGCACGATGACGTCTTCGGGCAAGCCCATCTGCCGGTAAAGGGTTTCCTGATCCCAGACGAACGGGGGTAGTTGAGCCTTGATGCCGCGAATGCGGTCCTCCTCAATAGCGATCGGCGGCAGGTCGGTGTCCGGGTACATACGATCCGCCCCGGGCAGCACGCGTTCAAAGCCGTTCGTGCCGTCCTTGAGTGCTTGGCGAGTATCGCTGGGTATGCCCTCGGTCGCCTCGCGGGCGCGAAGGGCAATCTCGCTACACGCTGTCTCGGTGTCCGTTTCGTCTCCCCAGACGAGCACAAGCGTGTCGCTCAGGTCGGCCGGGGTTTTCTTACGCAGCTCCTGCCAGTCGTGCGCCGATAGTGTCTCCGAAGCCGCGTCTGAATGGACGATGTTCGGCAGCCGCGTCAGACACGCGACCACCCGCACCCGGTCGGAAAACTCCTTGGCAAACGTGGTGTGCTCCTGCGTTTGCTGAGCCAGAATGCCGGCGAAGCCCTTGAGCACCGTGCACTTGATCCGCAGCCCTTCGGCCAGCGCGGCCCGAATCGGCTCATAACTGGTCTTCGCAACCACGCGCGTCACGTCATGCCACGAGTACTTGAATGTCTCCGGCGTGATGCCGCGCTGTTTCAGCTCCGCGCGGATTTGCAGCAAGGACCACTGCCGGCGGGCTTCGTTGTACACCAGCCGCGGGATGCGCCAGATCTGCGGGACACCCTTGATCTCGACCCGCGTCCCGCCGCGGACGCTCACGTTCACGTCCTCGCGCGCCGCCCCATAGCCGGTGCGGACCTTGTGCGTGCTGCGACACAGCTTGCGGATGATCTGGCAGACGTCCGCAGTCTCCTGCGGGGTAAGCATGTCCGGCTCGGTAACCGTCTCGATCAGCGGCATGCCGAGCCGGTCGGTCAGGTAGACGCGGTCGTGCCCGATATCGGAGACCTCGCGGCAGGCGTCCTCCTCGATCGAAAGCTGCCGCACGCGGATCTTGCGATCCTTGTAAGGGAGCCACCCGCCGACGGCGACAATGCCGCTCCGTTGGAACCCCGTCGGGATCGACCCGTCCAGGTACTGCTTGCGGGCAATGTGCAGCTCGCCAACGATGTCCATCCGCAGCAGCAGGCACATCTCAATCGTGATGTCCAGCGCCTCGTCATCGATGAAAAACGGCGGCGTGTCGTCAAACTCGTACGTGCAGACCGTCTCGCGATTGATGCGGTAGTAGATGTTCTTCTTGGTCTTCTTCTCCATCAACGCCGTGCCGTCGTACTCGCCCAGCTCCGACAGCGTCGGCCTCATGTGGCGGAGGATCTCGGCGTCGTGCTCGTCACTGTAATGACCGGCGGGGCAGCGGCAGAAGAGCTTGGTCTTGGTCAGAAGCTGCTGATGGACCTCGAGGCCGCATTTGAAGCCGACATTCGTATAGTCCTCGGGCGTCATCTCCTCGAACGGCTTGAACGAAAAGGCCATCGGTCGCTCTCTCGTGTTCCCCTGCCCGGACGCCGCGCCCCGGCGGCGTTCGGTATCCCGAATCCGGTATTATAGCCTGGAAGCCCCTCGCCTGTCTGCGGTTCCCCCCCACTGCTCACCTCTTGCGGCGGGTTCGCGCAGCGTGACCCGCCAATCGGCCTGGACGTGCACCCTTCCATCCAAGTACGCGGGACGGACCCGGAAGAAGTGGCGGCCATCAGGCCCGGCCAACACCGTTTTGCCGACCCCTCACAGCGCTTTAATGAGCAACCACGCCCCGAGTCCCCCGCTGACGATGATGAAGCCCAGCGCCCCAAAGAATGTGCCGGATGCGGGTTTGACTTGGCCTCTGACCAGAGACGCGATCAGCCAGCCCACTCACCCCAGCGTGCCCAACCACATCAGCAATGCCGCGATCAGACAAACCGTGCTCATCTCCGGCTCCAATCGTCAACTGCGGTATCATGCCCACGCTCGCGTGGGGCCGCTGCTTTTCCATCTCACCCGACCGACCGGCCGGAGGTGCGTCCCGCAGGGACGATCTGAGTGCAGCCCAGCGCGAAACGCTGGGAGAGGCCCGGCGCTTAACGCTGGCGATTACTCCTTGCTCATCCCGTCGTAGACGATCCCCACCCACATGTCCGGCCCGAAGCCGCCGCGACCCCACTTCTCGTCAAGGTCCTTCGTGGGCTTGGCGGCGATGACTTCCTCGCGCGACTTGCCTTCCCTCACCATCGGCCGCACGCGGTCACGGACCGTCGCCAGCATGTCGCGGTATTCGCGCAGCTCCTTTACGTTGGACAGCGGCCCGTGGCCCGGAATGATCTTGGTCTTATCATTCGCGAGCGCCAGACCCCGCTCCGCCGCCTTGACCATCCCGTCGATCGACCCGCCGGCGTTGACGTCGATGAACGGGTACATGCCGTTGAACCAGACGTCGCCCATGTGCAGCACGTTGGCCTTGCGGAAGTAGACGAGACTGTCGCCGTCCGTGTGCGCCGGCTCGACGTGGATGACCTGCACCTGGTCGCCGTTCCAGTGGAACGTCAGTGCGTCGGCGTACGTGATCACCGGCAGGGCCGCGGCCGGTGACGGCGGCACCTGCCGCTCCATCGGCTCGAGGACTTGCGCACTGCTCATCCGTTTGCGGACGTTCTCGTGCGCCACGATGAGCGCCCCCGCCTTCGTGAAGGCCTCGTTGCCGCCGACGTGGTCGAAGTGCCAGTGCGTGTTGATGACGAAGCGAATCGGCGTCTCGCAGACCTCCTTGACGGCGGCGGTGACCTTCTCGGTGAGCTGCGCGTACTCGCTATCCACCAGCAACGCCCCATGATCGCCGGCCGACAAAGCCAGGTTCCCACCCGCCCCGGCCAGCATGTAGACATTCTCGGCCAGCTGAACGGTCCGAACCTCAATCTCCGGCCGCTCCTGCGCCGGGAGCTGCGTGACCAGACCTCCGACAGTCAGAAGCGCCGCAATCACGAACTGCCTGTTTGTATGCATAGCATGCCCTTTCTCTCGATCATACACGGCGGGCTCGGCCGGCTATCCGGCTCGCGCCCAGCCGGACCTGACCTACCGTGCTGCGTGGCGTCACGGTTTGGCCCTGTCCTTCTGGCGCTGTCGCTCGGCCTTCGTCAACACGACCACAGACTGGCGCCAGGACATCTGTCGAGTGCCAGTTCCCTGCTTCCCCGTGGCCCCGTCTTTCGATTCCATGTCGGCCCGTTCCTCGCCGCTCTCTCGCATTTCGACGATGTAACCGTCCTTAGGGACGAAGACGGCTGTGCCACGAGCGCGCATCCTGCGGTTCTCGTATCGAACACCCCACCAGCGCTCGGCAGCCTGCGTCTCTGGAGAAGGCACGGCTGCTACCGTGTACTCGATATGCACACGCTGATCGCTACCGCCGTCAATCCGTTTCGCCGTGAAACGATACCCGTTCGGGCCCTTGTAGCTTTGAATGACTCGACGCCACGTGTCGCCGGGCCGCACAGCCCTGAACGCGTAGGGTGCGTGAAAGAGATCCCACATGCCCATATGCATCTGCTCGTCGAGTACCACCTCGGCGTGTCGCAAAGCTAACTCGTTACGGGACACACGCTCAACGAGGGCTAGCAGCTTGTCCAGACCGCGCACGCATTGAACGACTCCTTTGGCATTCAGCTCGACTGTATAGGACTCGCCCAGCACGGGGCGCAGGACCTCGAAGAAGGGGTCGTTCACGCCGGAGCGATTACTCTGATCGCTATCAGAGGTCATCCGCGTGCCCGAGATATCGTCGCCAGCCGCGAAGCGGTCAAACGTGACCTGAAGTCGCACACCGCCCTTCGGCAACCGTTCCACGACGGTGCACAGAAACCCCATCGTTTCCCAGACGGTCATCTTCGAACTCTCTTCTTCACGATCTACCCTGAAGATGCCCTCGGTCTCCCACTCGACGTAGATGGTGTGCCCCACCTCCCAACTCGGTTGTACGAGTACAGGTTCTTCCGCGGCCGCGTGCGCTCCTGCGCCCAGAATCATTACGTGCATGGATGCGATGGTGATGCTCGGTCGTATCGTCATCCTCATCACTCCTAACGCAGTCCGCACGACGGGCACCGAGCTCAGGAGGGTCCAACGGTGCTTCTAGATCCCACGGCACCTCGCTGCCCGCCCAACAGCTCTACGCGCCCGTTCGCCTCTTGGTTCTCGTTTGAATCATACCCTTGCCGGCCTCGCATCGCACGTTGCCCAGGCAGTTCGACATTGCGAGAGAACGGTAGCCTTGCGCCGAGTGCCACTGCCGGCTTGCCCGCCCGTGCGGATGCCCACCAGCTCTCTACCGTTCCGGGATCGCCAGCTTCGCCGACAGCGGCTGATCGGGGCCGGTCAGGAAGTTCGTCGCCAGGTACGGCAGCCCGGCGGACAGCGCCTCGGCCGGCGCGTCGATCCGCGCCAGCGCGGTCGCCCGGGCCGGCAGAACGATTCGCGCCGGCCCAACCTTCCCGACGCGCTGAAGCTCGATGTCCAACTCGCAGCGGTTCTTGATCTCCACCCACACCTTGCTGCCCGTGCGGTGATGCGGTGGACTGATCCGCACGCAGGCGGAGAACATCGCCGCCAGCTCCGGCTCTCTGCCGATCAACTGATTCTGATACCACACGGCGGTCCGCCCCGCGAAGAGGGCTTCCCGCAGAGCCTCGATTGTTCTCTCCTGCGCAAAGACCAGGGTGAGCGTACGGTGCGCCGTCGGCGTCCGCGTCCGTTCCGTCTCCAGCGACGGGTCGTGGATGTCGGAATTCCCGATCAGCGCCAGCTTCTTCTCCAGCGCCAGGCCGTGGGCGTAGGCGTAATATGAGCTCCCGTTGCAGATCTCAATCCCGTGGAGCTGTTTCTTCTCGAAGAGCTTGGCTTGGTGCTCGCCCCACTGCCCGCGCTCAGAGCCCTGCCAGCCGGGATGGTTCCAGAACACAAACGCCTGCTGCCGCTGTGCCTCGTCAAAAACCGCGTAGAAATCCTCAGCCTCCAACGAGCTGACGTCACTCAGGAAGATCGCGTTGTGGTGCCCGGGCGGGGTGTCGCGGGTGATCTCGGCACCGCGGATCGGCAGGATATCCCCCTCGCGGGCCCGTCCGGCCGCCAGCTCGTAAGAGCGGTTGTGACCAGTCGGGAGGTCCTGCTTATGCGGCTGGTACTCGAGGTGGTCGGTGATCGCGATCACGTCGAGCCCTTGTCGCCAAGCCTCGTCGATCCGCACCGTCGGCCACACCGCTCCGTCCGAGAACACGGTATGGGTGTGGAAGTCACACTTGAGCGTGCGATAGTCCGGCAGGTCGGGAAAGTGAATCTCGTGCCGCACCTGGGCCGTGGCCGCCGGCAATGCACAAAGCAGGATCAGGACCGTCAACAAAGTGGTCGCGCGTCTCATCTCCACTCCTTGTCTGTGGTCTGAAAGCGGTGCCAGGCAGCGCCCGCCCGACAGTCGGTCTTCACCCTATCGGATTCGCGAATTGGCCACAACGGGCGTCTGACCGATGTGTGTGGCGAAGCTCCGCGTCACGAGAGTAGGCAACCCTCGTTGTCATCCTGAGAGAGCAACGCGCCAGCGTCGCGACCGAAGGATCTGGCCCAGATCTTCGAGGTGGCGAGATTCCTCGGTCGCCCGCCCTCGGCGGGCTCTCTCGGAATGACACGCGCCGGCGGCGCGATTCCAGACCCCAGTTGTTGCCCACTGTGGTGAAGTGCACTTGTGTACCAAGATGGCACGCGTCTGTCCTCCACGCCTTCCCCGTGCGAGGGGATGGGGCACCCCCGCGATTTCGATATACTGAAACCGGAGCTGAACGATGGCCGCCAACCTGACGCCGCAGTACCTCGAGGCCGAGGCCAAGTACCGGGCGGCCAAAACGCCCGAAGAGAAGCTGGCCGCGCTGGAGGAAATGTGGCGTGAGCTGCCGAAGCACAAATCCTCCGAGAAGATACAGGCCGACCTGAAGAAGAAGCTTTCCGTGGCCCGCAAGGCTTTGCAGCAGGGCGGCAAAAAGGGCCCGGTAAGGGTTGACCCGTTCGCCGTCCCGAAGACCGGGGCCGGCCAGATCGGCCTGATCGGCACGCCCAACGTCGGCAAGTCGTCGATCGTCGGCGGTCTGACCAATGCGCACGTGAAGATCGCCGACCATCCGTTCGCCACGGCCCTGCCGCTGCCCGGGATGGTCGCGTACGAGGACATCCAGATTCAGCTCATCGACACGCCGCCGGTGACGGCCGAGCATGTACCGACCGGCTCCTCCGGCCTGTGGCATGCGGCGGACGCGCTGATCGTCGTCGGCGACCTCTCCAGCGGCTCGGTTCTCGAAGATGTGGAGACATGCCTGAACCACCTCACCGAGCGGCGTATCGAGCTGATTGACGGCCCGCGTGAGCTTCCGGCCGAGCCGGGAGGGATGCTGCGAGTTCCCGGGTTTGTGCTGGCCAACAAGATCGACGTGCCTGGCGCGAGCGACAATCTGGAGATGCTTCGCGAGCTCTTCGGCGAGCGCGTGCGAATCGAGCCGCTATCAACTCGTGACGCGGACCGGATGGCTCGGCTGCCTGGCCTGTTCTTCAAATTGATCCGCGTGATCCGGGTATACGCCAAGCCGCCCGGCAGGAAGCCCGACCTCGACGAACCCTTCGTCCTCGCACTCGGCAGCGACGTCCATGAGCTGGCCCGCAAGGTCTACCGCGGGCTCGAGGACCGGGTCAGGTCCGCCCGCCTCTGGGGCCACGGCGTCGCCGATGGCCAAAACGTCCACCTCGACCACGTCCTGCACGACAAAGACATCGTCGAGCTCCACGCGTGATTCTGGACGCATCATGATGGGTAGACCGTCGCCTAAGTCCCGCGGGCCACCTTAGATTGGCCGTGCCACCCAACGCCGTTAACTATCTCTCGACCGTACCGAGCAGTTTAGCCAACAAAACGCGCCCCTTTTGAGGTATCCTCGCTTGCGGCTTCCGAGCGAGAATAAGGG
>Ga0307380_10003822_pt1 | contig 20591 bp, 16 predicted proteins | sample UN3MG_FD_202239 | JGI IMG/M metagenome (GOLD analysis project Ga0307380, IMG submission 202239) | Soil microbial communities from Risofladan, Vaasa, Finland - UN-3 | ecosystem: Environmental > Terrestrial > Soil > Coastal area > Acid sulfate soil | place: Finland: Risofladan, Vaasa | collected... | reverse complement strand
GAGCCTATGTTTTGTCAACACCGTGTATATGTTTAGTGCGCCTCATGCCGAATTGCCATGACCTGCTGGATTTGCATGAAACTGCCGGCCGTCTGGCCAACACGTGATGGCAGAAAGGTGTGCCGGATTTGCGCCAGAAGGCTGAAGAAGGAGCGGGACGGAGTTCAAGCCGGCGGGCATTAAACGCAGGGGAGAAAGATGAAAAAGAAAGCCATTAGAATAACGTTACTGTGCTTGGGCTGTCTGTTGCTGTTGCTGTTGGTGCTGCTGCTGGGCTGCGAATACCAGTACGTAACCTATATCCTCGAGGCAACGCAGATCCAGAGCAAGGTCGACTATATGCGATCCGGGGCATCTGTATTGGTTGTCACCAAAGCATCTCGGCCGGTCAAAATATTCGTCCAGATGGTATCGAGACGATGGAGGAACGTGAGATAGCGTATATGAAAAGAAAGGGAAGCTCCCAAGGTCTTTCATTAGAAGTAGCAATGGGCCGACTGCAGACCTCAGCTGGATTTGAGGCGGGAGTGTATGACAATCGTTTATGCAGCCGGTCGGTGATAGAACTTCAGCAATCCACCGAACCTTTCCTGACACTTTATGTCTCGTTTCCGGTCTTTATCTGAATCCGGTCGAGGAGAGATTAGGGTGTTACCGATACCCTGATGGTTGCGTTCAAGATGATAATGGGTGATGTACTCGTTGAGCACATATGTGAGCGATTTCTCGCCAAAAAGAATCAGGTTGTCGAGAGATTCCGATTTAACCGAAAGGACGAAACGCTCAGCGTATGGATTAAGGTTCGGAGAGCGCGGTGCCGCTTGACGGGTTCTATGTTCACTGAACGTAGTAGGCCATCGAAATGCTCGCAAAACTTGCTGTCCCGATCGTGGATTAGATTTCCACCAGGAAACCGTCTTCGGCATCCGTGATGTTCCGGCTTATCTATGCCATCTGAGTGATTCCTCCGATGTGGACTCTCCTTGTACCGAGATGTAAGTGACGAGCCCGAAGCAGGACCACACTTCTGTCGTGAAGAAATCGGTGGCAAAGAGGACGTCCATGTGGTTTCCTTCTGCCGTTCTGGCGCTGCAGGTAAGCCGTTTCTCTTGAGAACATTCACGATTGTTGCTACAGCCACGAGCGCTTTTCTGCCTAGTTGTTTGCCAATTATTGCGAGTTGTAGCCGTTCTTCGTCTTTGAGCTGTGGTCGGCCATTCAGTTTCGAGCGGAGGATGCGGATTTCGGTGACGAGATACTCGTTGCGGAGCAGAAGCTCCTCGTCGATAGAGCCTGTAACGAGAGCAAGCAGTTTCTTCCACGGCATGAGCTCTCTCCGCTAGATTGCGAATACTGGATTCAGGCTTGAAAATACCGTCTCTGAAATAGGATGAATATTTTTACCCCACGACGTCAGCTGCGCCCTGGCCTCTAAAATTTCCTGCTCCAGACATTCGATCACCTGCTTGAGTTCCGTCTCCGTGAGGGCCTGTCTCTTTGCGTATTAACATCGCAGTGAGGGCACTGAAAGTGGATGAACTCATCTCTCCGTTTTTCCATAGTAAACTCCTAATCCTTCTTTAAAAACTTAAGAACCTGTCAGGCCGCTCTCACGATCTCGAGGACCTCGACTTCGAAAGTCACTGTTTTTCCGCAAAAGGGATTGTTGAAATCGAGGGTGACGGTATCCCGGCCAATCTCTGTCACAATGCCGGTTGTCACAACGCCCGCTTTAGGGTCTTTGATCTGATAGGTTTTCCCTTTTTGTAACGCCGTATCGGAAAACGCACGTTTATCGCATATTTTGACGAGCTCCGCTTTGGGATATCCGAACCCTTTTTCGGGTGGAATGGTCAGCTCCTTCTTTTCCTCAGTCTCCATACCGATGACTCCTTCCTCGATCCCCGGCAAAATGGTTCTCGATCCCACTCGGAACTCGAGGGGTTGCTCTTTGGAGTTTGAGTAGATGACTCTGCCGTCATCCAGTTTTCCGGTACAGACGATTTTTACTACATCTCCTTGTTTTACAGCCATTTGGACCTCCTATATTTCGGGATATCTAGATTCGATAGGTGTGAAATCAAAAAGACATGCTCTACTTAGAACCTATTCATTCCCGCCCGGAATGTCAAATCGGGTGGCTATGGCCTTGCCACCTGGCTTGATTTCCCGTTTTTTTGGTTGATGATTCCACTCAGCCTTCAGCCTTCAGCCCTCGGCAGCCCGGCCCCTGATCCAGTAGTACTCCTCAAGCATGCGGGGAAACTGTTCGCCGATCGGGCGCCCTCGCAGCCTTTCGGGAAGCCTGTCATCCGTCCGGGTAAGCCCCTCCCTACGGTTGAAGCGAGCCTTGAGACTAAATATCCGCTCCCCCGCCTGCATAAGCTCCTCTTGATCGAACCCCCAACCGGTTACGGTGTTCAGCCAGTCCACCAACGTCCCTACGGTAACTCCGGCGTACAGAACGAACTTGCACATGTTGAGGGAGTCGAAGAGGCTCATCAGGTCCTGCATCTTTACCGTCAGCTCGGCCTTGCGGTCGGCGGAGAACCTGTCAAGGATCTCGGGAAAGCCCTGCTCCGGTATGGCCAGCCAGGCTTCCACTCCAGGGGAGTAGACCTGAAGGTGATAAGCGCTGCGAGGGCTGGTGGCGTAACCGAGGGCGATCGAGTCAAAAGCTCGAGGATCGTGGGAGGGGATTTCCAGTCCCTTGACATGCAGATCCAGCTACGGATCCCCCCAGCAATCAGGCGCCAGGCCTGTCTGATTCCTTGTCCCAGCACTTCACCGATGCCCCTCTTCTCTCCGATCGGTCGGACGAGACCCAGCATGGGCGCCGGGTTACCCCATTCAAGACTCATACCATCGAGATCACATTCCCCCAGATATCCTCGTTCGAAGGATTCGTAGGCCAACCTGACTACCTGTCCCACAGATATCGTATCCATTCTGTAGCGGTTGCAGAGATCGTTGGCCAGAGTAACCGCTTCGATATCCTCAACCATCAGATTCCCGACCAGCGAGCCGATCGTTTCATATTCCGGACCACCTGCGGGCAAGAGCGTTTTGAATGGCCCACTCGTTACCTGAACCACCCACCCGCAGCCAATTGGACGGCAGGCGCAGTGGTATCGTCTCCGCAGGACGGTCTCGATCAGTTTCCTGCCGTTCATATTGCCGATTCGATCCCATTCCCGAAGCTGCCAATTTTTTTATGGGAAAATCACCCAGCTTGTAACAGTCTTCCTCCCCGGAAGAGGTTCCGAACTCTCGCAGGCTGTCGGTAAGTTCGGTCATTCGCGGAAGTGTATCCCGAAGTGAATCTACCAGGTTCTCCTGGTCGTGGACCGGCACCCGCCGCCCTCTCCTCTCCACGACTACTGCCTTGAGAATCTTCTAACCCATGACCGCTCCCACACCGCAGCGGGCCGCCACTCGGGCATCCTTCACATCCAACACGATTGAGGAGAGCAGGACCTGCCTTTCCCCGGCCGGCCCGATCGCCACGGATGAAATCCGCCGTTGTATCTCCAGCTCGAGCATTTCGTGGGTTCGATAGATTTCTTGACCCCAGAGGGGATTGGCCCTTCGTATCTCAGCAGCAACGTCCGAGAAATGCAGATAGACCGGCGTATCTGCCTTGCCCATGATCACGAGGCCGTCTAAACCGCAGGATCTCAGGTAACCTGCGAACCTGCCGCCCACATCCGACTCAGCCCAGATTCCTGTAAGGGGGACTTGCATACGACTCTGGTACGGTCAGCGCAGGGTACACACGTTCCAGCGAAGGGCCCGGAGAGAAGCAGCAGAACACCGTCGGCGCTCAACAGATCTATCCGGGCTCCAAGCTCGTCAAAGAGGATTCGAGCCCCCAGTCCCGTACCCCAGTTGTACTGCTGAAGCGTTGCTTTATCGGATTTTCGAACGGTGATCCTTGCGGTGCTGAGGTCGACCTCCAGGAGATTCCAGTGATAGCCGGGAATCACTGCTGCCACTGTTTCTCTTTGAGTATCTTGAGTCCTCGCGGTGTCACCGCTTCCTCCATCCCACCGAGGGCTGCATCGAGAATGATGGCCAGAGCCGCCGTGGGGGCGGCGCCCTGGAGGGTGAGCTGCATGACCCGCACGGCGATCCCGGTCACGATCAGCTCGCCGAGCCCTCCCGCTCCGATCATGCCGGCCACCGCTGCCGTACCCACATTCACCACGGTGGAGGTACGGATCCCGGCGATGATCACCGGTCCGGCCAGGGGCAGTTCGACCTTCCAGGTGATCTGCCAGCGGGACATTCCCATGCCTTTGGCCGCTTCGATCACCGCCGGATCCAACGAGCGGACTCCCGCGTAGGTGTTGCGGATAATGGGCAGCATGGCGTAGACGAACAGGGCGACGACCGCCGCCTGGTAGCCCATCCCGAGCACCGCCCCGGCGATCCCGATGAAGGCCAGTGTGGGAATAGTCTGCCCGACATTGGCTATGCCGACCAGCACCGGTGAAACGTAGCGCAGCGCTCTTCGGGTGGCGAAGAAACCGACGGGGATCCCCACCAAAATGGCGAGCAACTCCGCCGCTCCAACGATCTGTAAATGCCGCAAAGTGGCTCTTAGCACTTTCCCCGGCGGGGCCATCTTGAAGATGCCCACGTCCCCGATGGCGGTCATCCACACCGTCAGCCCGAGCAGGGCGACCAGTAGTATGGCGAGAATGATGTTCTTACTCACGAGTTCTACCCGCCTTCCTTGCCGGTTTCCTGCTCTCCCAGGAGTTCCCGTATCATGTCAAAGGTTAAAACACCGAGAAGCCGTCCGTCCTCGTCCAGAACCGATAAGGTGCCGATGGCGCTGCTCAGCATCATCGACAGGGCGTCGTTCAGCGGCGTCTCCGGTATGGCTGTGACGGTGGGCGGTTTCATGATATCCCGGAGCGAACGAGACAGGTCTATATCTTCGTGAGTAATCCAGCCGAGGAAATGGTTGTCTTCGTCCGTCAGCATAGACCAGGTGATATGTTCCCGCTCCATGCGGGCCTTGACCTGCCTGGAATCTTCCCCCGCTTTGACGGTCAACGGCGGCTTCCTCATGACGTCTCGTACCCGATTCAGCTGCAGGCTCTTCAACGTTCGGTCAGCACCGACAAAATCCCGCACAAACCTGTCCTTGGGCTGCTGGAGTAGAGTCGTTGGATCTGTATACTGGATGAGCTCCCCGTCTTTCATCAAGGCGATCCTGTCTCCCATCTTTATCGCTTCGTGAATGTCGTGGGTCACGAAGGCGATCGTCTTCTTGATCTTCGCCTGGATCTTGAGAAACTCCTCCTGCAGCTTGGTGCGGGTGATCGGATCGATCGCGCCGAAAGGCTCGTCCATCAACAGGATCGGTGGATCGGCTCCGAGACACCGGGCTACGCCGATACGCTGCTGCTGACCTCCGGACAGTTCGCTGGGGTAGCGATCGATGAAGGTGGCCGGATCCATTCCCACCAAGTGCAGGAGCTCCTCGGCCCGGGCTCTCTGTTTGGCCTTCGGCCATTTCTTGAGGTGGGGAACCGTGGCTATATTTTCCTCCACGGTCAGATGGGGAAACAGGCCGATGTTCTGAATGGCATAACCGATACCCCGCCGCAGCTCATTTGGATTGAGCTTCATCGTGTCCACACCATCTACGTATATTTTTCCCCTGGTTAGTGGGATCAGACGGTTGATCATCTTGAGGCTGGTGGTCTTGCCGCAGCCTGACGGTCCGAGAAAGATGCAGAATTCTCCCTCATCGATCTCCAGGTTTACGTCTTTGACAGCCTCGGTACCGTCGCCATACACCTTCCAGACATTTTCTAGTTTGATCATTGCCTGCTCCTTATTCGTACTCCCTTCGGGGTTGTCAGCCACTCCAGCCTTCCCATGATGATGTCCGCAACCACGGCCAAAAGCGACACGCAGACCGCGCCGATCAGGATGAGATCGGTGCGGTAGTTGGCGATGCCGCGGAATATCGGTTGTCCCAGGCCGCCCGCACCGATGTATGAGCCGATGGCAGCTACTCCGATGTTCATCACCACAGCCTGACGAAGCCCCGCCATGATCACAGGAACCGCCAGAGGCAGCTTCACTTTCACAAGAATCTGTAGCTCACTCATGCCCATGCCGCGGCCGGCTTCAATAATGGCGGGGTCCACCTCGCGTATGGCCGTGTGGGTGTTTCGTACGATTGGCAGCAGCCCGTACAGGGTCAGAGCGATCACGACGGGGAGAAACCCGATAGAGGGCAGGGTCAGAGCGGATAGTATACCCATCAGGATTCCGTAGAGGGCGAGGGAAGGGATGGTCATCATGATACTGGCGAGGTAGAGCACTATCTCGGCCAGTCTTTCTCTTCCTTTTCCGGATATAAAGATCCCGACAAGCACTCCGATCACCACCGCGCAGGCGTTGGCCACCAGGATGATATACAGATGCTGCAGGGTCCACTCCAGGATCTTGTCAGAATGCTTCAGCAGATATGTCCATGCTTGTACCCACATCTTCGTTTCCTATTCGTGGAATTTCAGGATTGCAATCTTCGATCACTTCGCAATCTTCGGCTACCTCTCGATCTACGATCGCAATACAGCGAAGTCGGGACCGGCTTCGCTGGAAACCGGCCCCTTCTTCGTCCAATCGTCTTGTTCGTTAGTCGATCAGGCCCTTTGCTTTCAGCCACTCTTCCGCGGCTTCCTCGGGCTCCACCAGATCGATATCGACTTTCGCGTTCAGCTGGGTCATCTCGGCGCGTGCCCCGGCGGGATCGCTGGGAAAGGCACCGACCAGCTCGGTCAGGACATCCTCCAGGTCGGGATTGGCATCCAGGACTTCCTTGCGCACGTAGGGAGCCAGGTCGTAGGGAGGCCAGAAATTCTTGTCATCCTGCAGTACAACCCAGTCGTACTTCACCACGGCCGGGTCCGTACCGAATACCATGGAAGCCACGCTGCGGCCCTGAACCAGATACTCGAAGGTCAGTCCGGGCAGGACGGTGGTGACCTTGTTGGGCTTGAATGCAAAACCGTAGTGCATCTGCAAACCGAGAATTCCATCCGGCCGGGCGTAGAACTCGAAATCGCTGGCGAAGGGCACCTCACCCTCTTTTTCTTTGACGTATCCGGCGAAATCGGACAAGGTCGTCACATCATTCTCTTCAGAGAACCCCCGGGTCACCGCGATGGCGTAGGTATTGTTGCACCAGATCGGATCGAGCCAGATCAGGCCTCTCTCGGCGTCGTTCAGCTTGGCCTTCTCATAGATCTCCTCCGGAGATTCCCCCTGGAACTCATGACCGGTGTAGCTCAGCCACATCGTGCCGGTGTAGTCCATACAGAGGTCAAGACTGCCGTTCTCCATTGCCTCACGCAAAACGGTGCTGGACATCCCCGTTTTCAACCGGACATCGTAGCCCCGATCCTCGAGCAGCAGGGCCATCAGGTTGCCCACGAGGAACTGCTCCGTGAAGTTCTTCGTTCCGATGTCGATCGGCGGATTATACGGCACTCCCGTTCCGGGAGCCGTTTCTTCCACCATCTCCTGTTGCACCTCTTCGGCCGCTTCCTCTACGACCTCCGCCGGTATCTCTTCCTGTCTGCCGCCGGCATACAGGAAGGCGGAGACCGCCACCATCATCAGCAAAAAAATCAAAATCTTTTTCATAATCCTCTTTTACCTCCTGTCTTTTTGGTTATGAATGCAAGTTCTACTGCTAACTTCACCACATAATTTTCCCTCCTTACCAGTACATTAAATATCCATTTCTTTATATATCAATGATATTATTCTTTCAAAAAAATAGCAGAACCGCATTCCGCGGCAATAATCAGAACCACTCCTACAGTCTAGAAGAAGCGATGATCGTTCTGTCCTGAATGTATCCCAGAAAATCGACTCTTCCTGCTTTCAGAATAGCTCAGATGCACACAAACAGCGGTAACGGATTTGTAGGACCGGAAGGATTAGTAGCAAAAATACCGAAAAGACCCCAAAACGAGGAGCAATAATCGCTATATGCTCCGCAACGCACCACCGTTAATGCACATAACCATGTGCTAACGATTACTTATAGTTTATATGCATTTCCCCGTATTGTCAAGTTCAGTCAGAATAAAGAATTGGAGAATTCATCTTCCCTCTGAGACAGCGAAACTGCGTTCGAATATGCTTTCGATGTCCTTCGCTTCCGCCCTGGCGGGATTTGTTTTGGCATTGACATTCTCCATGGCTCTCACCGCCATTTCAGAAATGTCGGCCCTCCGGATCGTGACCATGTTCTTATCGACTGCGAACCGGGCGTATAGCTTCTTCAACCAGCGCTCGAAGCCGTGTCTGCCGCGAACCAAACCTGCCAACGATCTCATTTTGCTCTGGCATACCGATCCGTTGAAAGCAAGCACATGGGGAAGAAGCGACGCATTGGCCAGGCCGTGGGGTGTATCGTAATGTCCGCTAACCTGATGAGACAGGGCGTGAATCAACCCGAGTCCAACATTTTCCATCGACATACCCGCGAGCATGCTGGCCAGGGACATGTTGCTGCGGGCCTAGACGTCCTGGCCGTCGGCGATCGCCTGCTCCAAAGAGGTCACGATCAGGGAAATGGCACCCCAACCGAGCATATCCGACATCCAGTTGCTGGTTGCTGAAAAGTACGATTCAACTGCATGGGTCAAAGCGTCGATTCCCGTGTACAGAGTCGCCTTCTCATGAAGAGAAATACACAGCCGCGGGTCTACCAGGGCTAGCAGGGGAGACATGCCGGGATCCCCTATGGACAGTTTCTCCTTCGCTGCCTTATCCGTAATTACGGACCAATAGTTCACCTCGCTGCCGGAGCCTGCTGTGGTGGGCACCATAATCACGGGTGTGGATCGTCTCTTTTTGAGCATGGCAAGCAGATTTCGAAGATCCTCCACGCCGTTGGCGTAGCAGATTCCCGCAGCCTTGGCCGTATCCAGACTGCTGCCCCCGCCGAACCCGACGAGCACATCCGGCCGGTGACTCTTCAAAAACCGAACGCAGTCGGTCACGGATTCCAGATCCGGGTTCTCCCGCACACCCGTATAGATCACCGCTTCGATATACTGCCGCTGCAATGCCTCGACCAGCCCGCCGAGCATGCCGGAGCGTTGCCGGCCCGGAGTCACGATGAACGCCGCCTTTTGCAGCTCGTTGCGAGCAAGCTCATCAGGCAGCATATCCAATACTCCGGGACCGAATTCCACCTTTGTCGGAAGGATAAAGTTGAACAGATTCGGGTTTGCCTGCATAGATCTACAAGCGTATGCCCGAATAGGCGGCCAGAATGCGCTCGCGGGTGTCCTGCGGCAGCAGGGGCTCCGGTTCTCGAGATCTTAGCTCCGCCACCCATTCCTTTGCCCGCACCAGGGCATCCCCACCCCGGTAGGCACCGTCCCTCTTTTCCCGGTTGGATATGGCGGGCTCGTAGAACTCCCCGCGCATGTGCCGCACCGTGTGCTCCGAATCCAGGTAATTGGTTCCCGGACCCTTTTCGATAATCAGATCGGCGGCCAGGGTCTCGTCGTTGACCTCAATCCCTCTTAGAACTCGACGACACATGCCAAGAATCTCGTTGTCCATGACCATCTTCTCGTAAGAGACGGTGAGATCCGCCTCCATCAGTCCGGCGATGTCGTGGATGTAGTTGGCCCCACTCATGGCGACGAGCAGACTGCTCATACCGCTTTCGTAGGCCGCTTGAATATCGACGCTCTTGGAGTCAGTAGTTCCCCCTGTTGAGTACAGGGGGATCTGGAGCGCCTGAGCCACCTGGGAAACCGCAGCGTTGATCATGGCCCTCTCGATGGCCCCGCCTACGTGATCCATGGTACGCAGATTGGTAATCGAACCGACGCTTCCGCAGATGGCGGGTGCGCCCTTTTGAACACACTGAACCAGGCATACTCCTCCCAGCGTCTCCGCCACGTGGGTCAGGACGTTTCCCGCCAGAGTTACCGGCGAGGTGGTGCCGCAGATCGGTTCGGTAGGAACCACAACCGGAAGCTTGTTCTCCGCGAGATAGCAGGTCATCTCTCCGTACAGGTCATCGATCTTAAACGGACTGATGATCAGGGTAATGAAACTGACAAATGGCTTCTGCTGCAGCCGGGATTTTGAACCGGCGATTGTCTTCGCCATTTCTACCACCTGATGGCATCCCTTCAGCGAGTATAGTCCCCCCATCACATGCTTGGACGTATTGTCGAAAGCGTGAAAGAAGCGGTTGATGTCGATGTCGTCATTCCGCTCGATTTCGTTGGGAAACACATTAATGGTAAAGACATGAACATGTTCCAGATCCTGTGTCAGCCGGGCGCAGAGAGCTACATCATGTACGGTAGAAGGCCGCCGCTGCCCTGAATCAGGATCGAGAATATAGATCGCTGTTCCACCGGTTCCGAAATGAACCTTGCCGTTCTCCAACACCGCGTCACAGCGACCGTCCCGTGAGTGCAGGGTAATACTGGAGGGGTTGGAGGCGATGGCATCCTCCACCAGGCTTCGCGGCAGCCGTACCAGGGGCTGCTCTGCGTCCACAGCGGCGCCCGCTTTCTCAAACACCCTCCTGGCGGTATCTGAATACACCAGCATTCCCGACTTCTCGAGGACTCGAAAGGCCTCCTCAACGATTCTATTCACATCCCTTTCGCTCAAGGGTTTGTACAGCGAAGCAGCAATACCCGGCTGATTGTTCTTTTTTTCTGTAATCATCTCCCTCCTCGCAGTTCTTTGTTAAACTTCTCAAAAAGGCTCCGCCAGCGCGAAGGTTCCTTTTTCTTTTCGATTTCCCCCAGTCTATTCCACATAGCAGTGAGGATCTTCCCAAATTCCTCGAGCCGAACTTCTCCCGGGATCTTCAACAACTCCTCGGCGCGCCCCGCCAAGACCGTCGCTAGTTCTAAACTCGGTTTGTACAGCAGCCAGGATCGGGGTACAAGAGTGATCAGCCAGTCCGACCAGCTTTCTCCGCAAGACTGCATCCATTCGTTGTAACTGTTTACCATGGTCAGGTAGCCGGTACTCTGGGTTTTCAGAGACAACATGCCCCTCTGCATCGCATCCAGAGTATTGTGGAGCTGAGATTCAAGAGTCCCAGCGTGGTCCCACTCCAGATAGCGGACGAACAAACGCAACAACCGGCCTTCCCGCTTCGATGCCGGCAGCAGAGGCACTTCGATAAGCGGGCGCCCGTTCTTGCTCTCGCTGATCTGTACTATACTCGTACTCAGGGCTTCCCAGGACATTCCGAACACCTCCTGCCAGCCTCGTTCCTCGGATTCGAGAAAATCTTGTTCGGCCTTGTAGGATTCCGCCTTCATAAGATAAAAGGACAGCCCCTGAGCATGTACCATGCGGAAATGCTCGATCATCTCCCCCGCTTCCGCCACATCCTGATCTTTGACAAACGCGAGCAGTTTCTTCTCCGCTGTAAACCACCGGACTTTAAAAGTAATTGCACCCTCAACCGCATTAACCAGAGGAGCCAACCTGTCCAGAGCCGCCAAATGCCGGTGCTCGAGGGTGCCCAAATCAATGTTGCTGCCAACGAGAACATTTCCCAAAAGAAGCAGCTTGTCCCGCAGCAACCGTCTCTTTTCCCCGAGGGAGGTGAACGTCGGGGCTGTCTCGGCAATTTCGTCGGCGGTGCCACGAGAGGCGGCAAAGGCCACGGCTACAAGATTGCTGACAAACGGCAACAGCAGATCCGGAATTGGACCGCCCCCCGGATTCAGGGCGGGTAAGAGTACAGGCTGACCCGCGGTGCAGCCGGCAAAAAGCTCTCCTTCCACGGTAGAAGGGTAGAAACCTTTCTGGGAAATCAGGAGCATCCGGGCATACCTGGCGGAGAAGATTTCCACTTCATCCCTGGCCTGTTCGAAGTATCGGGCCCGGGTAGCGTCCAGAATGATCAGATTGTCTCTGGAAAGATTGTAGTGGGGCTCAGCGGTGGGCAGATACCAATTGCCATCGGCCCGGAACAATCCCCGCTTTCGCAATTCCTCGGCTTGATCACCCGAAGACCGGAGGGAGTCCCCGATCAGTCCGGTACCGTACGTTTTTTCCCATTCCGAGAACCTCTTCTTGCCATACAGATTCACCATTTCATCCGGGGGACGAAGGCGCACAAACTTCTCTTCAACCCGCGAGTCAATCGTGGCGATCGGCCCGTGTGAGCTGTCCCCGTACACATGATGTTCCAAACTCAAGTTGCCGGTGGCATCGAACAGCTGTTCCCATACATAGCCGACCCCTGACGGCGGGCTGATGTAAAAGGCTGTGTCCCACTCTTTGTTCTGCCTCCAGAAGCTGTCGATAGACTCTTTCAAATGCGTGTCTTCAAGGACAGCTGAGACAACCTTCCCCGCGGAGCACAGCAGGGATTTCAAAAACCGTCCCTTTCCGGGGGAAGCCGCCTCCCAGGCGGCCGCCAGCAGCAGGAGAACTCCGGCATACAAATTGCCATATGTGGAAGCGGCATGACTGTCTGAAAGAACATAATACCCTAAAGACCGTCTGAATCGTTCAGCCCGTTCCTCATCCAGCTCCGGGCCGATCCAGCAGGCCGGTAGTTCCGGGGTTTTGCGAAACTGGTCCAGAACATCTCTGTCCGGCACAGCGGAAGCAACAACCACAATCGGAAGCTGATCATCCCTCCTTTGCAGTTCTTCCAGCCGATAGAAAATTCGAAGCGGCACCTGGAGCAGCCGACCCCAGACGGCAGCGGCCTCGTAGCCGGCAGCCCAGCTGGTTCTATCACAGCAGTGAAAGAGGACTTCTCCGCCCTCCCCCAACTCATCGAACAAGCCTGAGGGCAGCCGTTCAAGGCCTATCTTATGTTGTTGGAAAAAAGCCCCAAGAGGGTCCTCGCGGGAAAGGAGCTCGGCGGCTTTGCGGATGTGCTGGTAGATCTCCCTCTCCCAACCCGTATGTGCCTGCTTTTCCCACAGAGTGGTCCTACTGAAATCAGGGCTGGAAACACCGGAGAGTTGCCCCATGTCGTGTTTTATCACCGCCAGCTCAGCCGCGGGAGCGGGAAACCGCTTCTGCCGGCTCCGGGTCGTGGTTACTGATTTCACCCGGTTGCGGGGAAAGCCGGGGACGCCTTTTCCCGCTTCTTCGACCAGGCGCTGAGTAAATCTATAGAAAAAAACCAAATCAGCAAGAGGCTGATACGCATCCTCCAGCTTCGGCAGAATCAGCACCTGATCTCGGCTGTAAAATCGTATCGGTTCGAGGAAGGGGTGCTCATAACTCAAGCTGAAAAATCGGACACCCGCCAGAAACAACCTCTTCATCAGCTCGATCGCCTCGCCCAGCCGGGCTTTGCCGGTGGCATTGACAAGAACAAGGTTGTCCGTGGAGTCAGAAGCAAGACAGAGAGGAAGTGTGTCCCGGTAATCCAGGGCTCTGCACACGATTCGTCTGCCGTTTTCCTCGAGCTTCCAGGCCGCCTCTTTACCCGTGTTTGTGTACAACAGATCATCGAACACGAATCCTTTCGAACAGCCCGAGCTCTCTTTTGCCCACCGGGAAACGGTTTGTACGAGTTCCGGATCGTCAAGCAGCTGTTCAAGCACCGCAGGGATATTCGCCAACTTTTCCAACATCCGCTCCGCCTCTGCGCTACGATCACAGAGTACGGCCAGCCATAGGGCCAACAGCTGAGCGCCGAACAACACACTGCAGGTGCCTTTCACCGAGGAAAAGGTCACTTCCTCCCCACTTACCAGGTTCACCACCCCCAGGCTTCTCCAGGCAAAGAGCCCTAACTCCGAGTAGGGTTTGTTGGTAACCACGATGAAGGAGATCTTGCTCGCCTCCAGCTCCCTGGCGAATTCGACCATATCGGCGGTGGTACCGGACCAGCTGAGCAGGATAACTAGGTCCCTTTCCGGTTCCATCAATCGCAGAGCATGTTCCACCTCCACCGGTCTGAGCAGGAGGATTTCAACATCCGGCAGTAACTCGCGATATAGGTTACGGGCCATGAGCCCGGCGTGGTAGGAGCTGCCCATACCTACCAGCACGACTCGTTCCAGGCCGGAGAGTCCGTGACCGAATCTCCTGATCAGGAGTCGGCGCCTAAGGCTGAGCCGAGGCACTTCCGCTCCTTCAGGAAGATATGTATTCAGGATATCCTGAAGGCGCGCGGGTATTTCTTTCAGGTGACTCTCGAAAAAGGAGGCATATTCCTTTTCTCCCTGAAGGGGATTGAGAACCGTTTCAAAACCCTCGATATCCGTAATCGGCCGGCCGCCGAAATCTGTAACAGCAATCCGGCGACAAACCCGGTTTCCCTCCAGACGGGTCTCGATGCGGGCGAACTTCTGCTCTCCCTCCAGGGGCAGCACCCAGACTCGGAACGCTTCAAGGACCCGCGTCTCTTCTTCTTTCAGCTCCTTGTTCTTGTTCTGCATCCCCTCCAACCCGGCACCCGCAGCGCGAAGCTTCGCCATTGCCTTGCTGTGTTCCATCCGAAGCATCTTAAGCTCACGAGCTTTTCCCTGAATCATCTTCTGGCTAAAGAGCCCTAAGGCAGCGTTGATGTCCGAAACGACCATGATCTCTTCCGTGCCTATGCGGCGCACGAGAAAAACCGGACGGTTGTGACTGGCAACGAACAGGCAGCGGGGGGAGAACAGACTGATTCCCGCCACTGCGATCTGCCCACCACTGGCTGACATCTTGCCTGCCGCCTCCCGGAAAGCCAGGGCGTCCAGTTCAGGCTCGGTCCTGCCTTTGATCATGGAAAATACCCGGTAGTCGATTGTCTGGCTTCCCAGATTGTACTCGTCCAAACCGCCGTCCACCTGCGCCTGGATCGCTTGGCTGTGCCTCTGTTCGTGCCGAAACACGTCGAAATAGTGACCCCAGAGAACAGACAGGTACTCCGAGGAGTTTTCGCTTCGGAAATAAAACCCTGTTTGTATCAAAAATCTCCGCAACTCCTCCTCCACGGTCGGGCTGAACTGTCCGTTGAGCACGAGTGCTCGCCGGCCCTCGGCGTCGAGAAAAGGGTGGGCGTTTTCATCAGAAACGGGGGATTGTAGAGCCCAACGTCCGTGGGCAATGATCGGAGAGCAGAAGTACTGTAGAGCCGCGGGATCGGTGCTCCCCGATACCGGGGTCGACTCCTGCTGTGCTCCGGACTCCGTGCCTTCCCCTTCCTGGGTCGCTGACAGCATCTCTGAACTCCGCAGGTAGGTCCAGACCGCCGCGGCGGCTCTGCCGAATATATTGAGTCCTTTTTCGGCCAGATAGACCGTGAGCCACGGCAGTGTGACCCCATTCACCGCCTCGGCCCAGCTCTTCTCGAAAATCCTTTGAACCCTTCGCTGGATCTCCGGGTGAGCGGAGATCCGGCAGAGAACGGCGCCATCCAGCAGCCGAAACAACCAATGTACCGCATCCGTGCTGCAATCCTCAGGAATCACTATAGAGGAGTCTCGCAGTAGCCGGCGGAACTGTGCGTAGAGGTCACGTTCATTTTCAGGCAGGTCCACCTGCTTCCCATGAAACAATGGAAGAGGGAGAATCTCCTGTTGTTCTGTTTGCCTCTCCGTCAAGCCGCCGAGGGTGCCGGCACTGGAAGGCCAAGCTGTTTGTAGTTCCAGCTCCGGCTCCGGACTGGTAACGATCAGGTTCCGCTGTCGCAACGTACTTTGGAACAGCTCGTCGAGCAGATCAGTGACAATTTCTTCGTCGATCCCCTGGTAGGTTGCAGGTTCAGCGGACCTCAGAGTGTCCATAACGGCCTTTCGCACCAGAGTCCTGACAACCAGAGGAGGCAGATCGAACTTTTCGATCCCATCGATGATGAGACGGCTGAACTCCTCTTGGGATTCCAGTCGGTAGGATTGTTTCGGTTCGGGGGCTCCACAGGTTCCAGGAACGATCCGCAGCGTGGGGTTTGACCCCGCATCGATCAGGTCATGAAAATCCGCTGCTGCTCCCGGATCATCCAGGATTTCCGGCAATCCTTCCCAGCGAAGCAACGCCTTCTGTAACTCGTGACGGGCGACAGGCGGTGTATCGACGGTCCAGAGAGGAATAAGGATTTCAGCCTGCCCCGGATGGGTTCCCTCGCTAAGTTGGGTTTCCACGAAACGGGATAGCGCTCCGACGGTTTTCCTGATCCGGAGAGGCTCCCGCTCGTCGCCGAACCAGGCCGCACCGGTAGAGTCCGGAGCCCTGTACAGAATGGAGGCCATGGCACCCAGGACACGGGCCAGGCCGTTCGCATTATCACCAAAATACCCTACGATCCCGCACATCGACCTTTGCCCTTCTTCCTGCTTCTGTTCGCCCCAGAACTATAAGTCTTCCGGTAAGAAGATATGAAATCTCCTCCTGAGCGCTCTATCAGCTTTTCGAGAGATATATTCTCGCCGGTTTCCCTCGATCAGCGATTGAGCAATCTCACGGGCCCGCTGTCTGGTATCGCGGCAACCCTCTTTTTCCCAAGTGTCACGAATGCTGCGATCGCTGATCCCATTGCCGTCAAAGAAGGAAGTACGCATGTGTTTCAGCGTGTGTTCGGACATCATGTAGCTTCCTCCCGGTCCAGCTTCTGCTATCGTTTCCAGAGCCAGGTGTTCAGGATCGACTTTGATACCTTCAAGAATCCTGTAACACATACCGAGAATTTCATCATCGATTACAAACTGCTCATAAGCGACGGCGAGCATCGACTCGAGCATTCCCGCCGCATGGTGCACGTAATTCGAACCTGCCATTGCCGTCAATGCAGAGCTGATTGCCTTCTCCCAGCCTGCCTGCGCGTCCGGGACTTTCGAGTCGGATAAACCGGATGAGTTGTAGTTCGGCACTCCGACATGTTTGGCCAGCTGGTGGATCGCTGCGTTCATCATCCCGCACTCTACAGCCCCACCCATATATCCCATAGTTCGAAGATTGGCCGCACCGGGTATACCCCCGTACAGAACTGGTGTTCCCGGGTTGGTCAGCTGCGCAATGGCAATTCCTATCAGCTCCTCGGCGTGCAGTTGAGCCAGAGTCCCAGCCATGGTCACCGGAGATGTGGATCCGGCCGCCGGTGCACTGGATAGAGCCACCGGTATTGAATGGCAGCACGCTTCCTGCATGATTGACACTGGACCCGTACTGAGCTTGAGAGGACTGATGATGAACGAGGTAATCACCGAGAAAAAGGGCTTGGCGGTAAGTTTTTCTCTGCTTCCAGCCAGCATCGAAGCCATCTCCAGGACTTTCTTGAATCCATCGACGTCGTTGACCCCTCCCATCACGTGTTTGGCGGTAGCGCGAAAGCAGACGTAGAAAATGTTTTCGTCGTAGGCATTTTCCGGAATATCGAGGGGTAGACAGGGTCTCAAGAAAAAATGAATGTTCTGCAGCCGATCTACCAGACGTCCAAGCAGGTACAGATCAGTCAAGGTGCTTGGACGCGCATCACCGGTCTGCAAGTCTAAAATCTTGATGGCTGCGCCGCCTGTACCCATATGCACCTGATCGCCACCGAGTTCAAGATCGTGGTTTTTATCTCGTCCATATAAAACAACTCGCTCCGGTGCTTTCGCCGCTTCTTCGATCACAAGATCACGGGGGAAGGTTATCCGCAAACGGTCATGGTCAACCCGGGCTCCGACCTTGCCAAGCATTTCAGCAGTATCCCGTAGTTCTTCCTCAAAGGAACAGCCGACATTTTCCAGAATTGTCAAAGAGGCCTCGTGGATCTGCACCACCTGCTTTCTGGAGAGGGGTTGATACTGGCCTCCGATAAATCGCATAGATACGAATTTCACCTTGGCATTGATCGTCCAGATAATCAACCCGGTATCGATGGCTGGATCAGCTAAAGGAGAGAGAAAATTAACTCGGGGAATGGAGAACCTTCCTCCGCCGCAGAAGAATCAGAGTTACAGCCAGCAGGACAATACCGCCCGCTATGTCGCCAGTGAGGAAAGCCAGAAAAACCTGTGGACCGACGGATTCGAAAACTGGCCGATCAGCCAGGGCAGAGCCCTATAAGCGCTAACTTAAAAAACGAACTTTTGACACACTCCTGCGATCTGAACGTGACGGGCTCTAGGACGTTCGGCCAGGAGAGACACCATCTTCAGGCCGTGTTTGATGAGCGTTGTTGGCAGAAGTGGCATCGAAAGGACAGATAGAACGGAGCCTTGAGACTCGAGAAACTCACGCCAACTACTCCTCCCGGTAGATTTGAAAGCCCCACGGGGAAAAAAAGCGGGCCGCTTCCTGCAAACGCTCGACGAGCAGGACTGTTAGCCTGCTTTGCTTGAATCCACGCCCGCGCCGACATTGGGTCGTACTTGGGCACATGGCCGGCTTGCATCAGCGACTTCAGCCTCTTGAACGCCAGTTCTACCCGCCAGCGAGCGCGGTAGAGTTCCAATATGGTTGCGGTGTTGAAGGCTGTCTTGTCGAGAGAGGCCAGTACAAAGACATACTCTGCTGCCTCGAGAGTCTGCGGTATAACCTGTTTCTGCTTTTTCTTCGCTTCCCGCAGTATCCGCTGTTTCGCTCGCTGCGCTGCTACCTCGCTTTTCCGGATCGCGCATAGCCGAGCCCTGTAGGTTCCCGATGAGGCCTCGAAACGAACGCTCCACTCTCCCGGTCGCCGGCCTTTAAGAGTCCGTAGCCTTGGAAGGAACTGGAAAGGCTGACCCCTTGTTCCATCCAACAGAGGAAAGTTGGTGCTGTTCAGCCGCACTACAACCTCTCCACCATGATCCATCACATAAGCGGCACCCTCCCGGTGACAGTACCCCCGATCGGCCAGCACGATGTCTCCGTTCTCTATCGGAAGCCTCTTGTAGGTTTCTCCTCCCCGACTATCGGTGATTTCGAAGAAGTCGCACACCAGTGTGGGCAGACTGAGGCTGTAGTGCACGCGCCAGCTTGTACCCGTCGCCTCAGGCTCCTGGACTGTAGTGGCGTCGACAACGCGTAGCCGTCGCCCCGTATCTGAGGTCAGGAACTTCGAGCTATACCGGCTTTTACGAAGCAATTCTCTCGTCATCCACCGAAGCCATGACTCGGCCGAGCGCAATCGTTTCAGAAGGGCAACATCAGATATTGATGCCAGTCCCTGTATCTTTGCTCTTGCGGTCGCCTGCCGAAGGGACAGCCCAGTACGCTCGTGGGGTCAAAATACTCATCCATACTATTACGTGACGATGGATCGACATGATTAACACCGTATTCCATTCGGGAAGGTTAATGGGGATGGCGCAGCATGATCGCCTGGACATAGCAACGCCCTACGGAGTGCCTGAGGCAGAAGTTATTAGAATAGAACGACGTCCCTACGCAGCCCGTCGGTGATAGAACTTCAGCAGCCCATCAAGCCTTTCTCGACATTCGATTGCTTGTTCGCTACTTTTCTCCGGAGCGGCTTGAGAAAAAATAAGGTTGTTCCCGATGCCCTGATGGTTACGTTCAAAGTGATAATGAGCGGCATACTCCTTGAGTACATGGCGAAGCGCCGTTTCGCCGAAGAGAATCATTCTGTCCAGGCATTCGGATTTAACCGACAAGATAAACCGCTCGGCATATGCGTTCAGATTCGGCGAACGCGGTGGAAGCCTCACCGGTTTTATGTTGACCGAGTGCACTAGACTATCGAAATGCTCACAGAACTTGCTGTCCCGGTCGTGGATCAGGTACTTGCAGTTATTCTGCAGTAGCACGCCTTCGTCGATATCGGTGATATTCCGTGCAATCTGTGCCATCCAACGCTGATCAGGATTCGGCGTGATTCCTGCGATGTGAACCTTGCGTGTGCCAAGATGAATAAAGAAAAGCACGTAGTAGGTGACCAATCTGAAGCGGGACCATACTTCCGTAGTGAAGAAATCAGTCGCTACCAGAACGTCCATATGATTTCGGACGAATTCCCTCCAAGTCGTCTCCTTCTTCCGCTCGTTAACCGGGGGTAAGCCGTGTTTCCTCAGTACATTCGCAATTGTCGTATCGCTCACCCGATGCCCAAGATTTTTCAGAGCTCCGGAGATCCGGTCATATCCCCAGTTCTTGTTCTCGTGGGCGAATCTCAGTATCTGCGCCTCAATTTCCGTGGATAGCGGCGGCCGTCCCGCAAATCGCCGATAGCAGGAGCCATCGAATTTGCGTGCTATTAATTTGGCATGCCAACGGAGAATAGTATCGGGTTTGACGATTGTCGCAACGGCAGCGAGTGCCTTTCGTCCCAGTTGTTTCCCGATTGTGGCAAGTTGACGCCGTTCTTCATCTTTGAGTCGCAGTTGACCCTTTATTTTCGATCTCAGGATACGGTTTTCCGTGACGAGATACTCATTACGAAGCCGAAGTTCCTCGTCGATGGAGCCGGTGACGTTCGCAAGCAGTTTCTTCCAAGGCATGAGCGCTCTCCGTGACCAGTGAAGTTATGAAAGTAGAACCGGAGAGTAGCGGTAGGATCAAACATAGTCAACAAGGCAATCGCAAGCAGCCCAGATTCCGATGCAATCGTGCTTCCGACTTCGGATGAGTTTTTTTACCCCACGGGGTGCTGAGATGGCCAGCCACGCATA
>Ga0307380_10003821_pt1 | contig 20592 bp, 11 predicted proteins | sample UN3MG_FD_202239 | JGI IMG/M metagenome (GOLD analysis project Ga0307380, IMG submission 202239) | Soil microbial communities from Risofladan, Vaasa, Finland - UN-3 | ecosystem: Environmental > Terrestrial > Soil > Coastal area > Acid sulfate soil | place: Finland: Risofladan, Vaasa | collected... | reverse complement strand
CTCCTATGCAATTGTTTAACCTGACATAGGAAACATCGGCAAAAACAGCCCAAATTCAGCAATTTAGATGCGTTTGCCCTGCTCCGGAGGGGCAAACGGTTGCAAAGGCTGACGGGGCTGATACAATACGGCTTTCAATGGATTTTAAGGGGTGCGATATGATTTCTATGAAAAAATGTGCTGCCGGGACCATGCTGCTGGTCGGAATGATTCTAATAACTGCCGTTTTTGGCTCGTCTGCCGAGGGGGCACTTAAAGGAGGGACCGCGAAGGTGGATATCACGCCGGCCATCGGGGCATGGCTTTCCGGCTACGGATCGCGCAATAAACCCAGCGAGGGCATACTCGATCCGCTTTACGCAAAAGCCCTGGTCCTCGACGATGGGCAGGAAAAAATCGCCATCGTCTCGGCCGACCTTCTTTGGGTCCCTCTCGGAATAACCAATGAGATTCGGCGGCAGGTGCAGGAGAAAATTGGCATTCCGCAGGAGAATATCATGATTTGCGGCACGCATACACATTTTGCCCCGAAAATCGACCGAATCGCAAAGGACTGGCCCGATTCGGCGGCAGCCCAGATCGACGAATCCTACGTCCAAATCCTCAAAAAGAAGATTTTCGATTCGATAATGCTTGCCGATAAGGATATCAAGCAGGTCAAGCTCGGCGTTGGCAAAGGCGAAATGACCGAGATCGTCTATAATCGCAGGACAAAAAAGCCGGATGGCACGGTGGCGATGACGTTCAACCTTCCGCCCGCGAGTCCGGATTTGACGTTCGGCCCCATCGACCCGGAACTGTGCGTGCTGCGAGTCGACGATTCGGATGGAGCGCTGGTCGCGGCGGTGGTTAATTATGCCTGCCACCCCGTCAGCGGAGATCCGATTCGCGATAAATTTTTCTACATATCGGCCGACTATCCCGGCTACACCGCCAAGGTCATCGAGCAGGCGGAGGGCGGCAATTGCATTTTCCTGTTAGGCACGGCGGGCAATATGAATCCGGTCAGGCGGAACAGGACGCATCCCCGCATGCAGACCGGCAAGGCGCTCGGCGGGGCGGCTCTGCGGCATATCCAGTTTACGCAGCCGTGCGGCGACGTGAAAATAAGTGCGCTCAAACGGCAGGTAAGCCTTCCTATAAAAAAGGACCTGCCGCCCGAAAGATTGCTGAGCGTCGGCAAGGACTCAGAAACTCAGAACACCGAGATTCAGGTTCTGAGAATCGGGGATGTTTATATCGTGGGACTGCCCGGCGAGGTCCTGGTCGAAATCGGCCTTGAGATTAAAAAGAAAGCCGGCATCGAGAATCTCTTTGTCGTTTCCCTTGCGAACGATGCGGTCGGCTACGTCTGCCCCCGAGCCGCTTACAAAGAAGGCGGCTACGAGCCGGGCGCCGGCACAAACCTCGCACCGGGAGCCGGCGAAGTTATTACAGAACAGGCCCTGAAGCTCATCGAGCAAATCAAGCAGGGCACGTAATATGCTCTCAAATATAATATAAGGTTTTCGATTAGGCCAGCTTGTCTCTGTTCTCGCAGATTTTCAAGATGGCGTCGGCGATGTCACCGGTGTCACTCTTGCTTCCGAGGAGCATATTCTGAGTCAGCCATACTGCTTCTTCGCAGAGCTGGTCGTTATCGGGATAATTAAGTTCCTGACGATATTTGTCGAGCCTGGCCTTCGGGAAGCTGCGTGTGAAGTTCCTGGAATTCAGGGCGACCTCGATCAGGCCGTCACGGTATTGCGGGCCGTAACCGCCGGAGCAGGGGACGCCTTCGGCACTGAGGGCGGCGAGGAACTTGCTCCTGGGCGCGTTGTTGAAGTGCTCTTTCTTGTAGCGGAAAGGATATAAATGATACGCCGCTCTCGTGACACCTTCGTACAGCTTGTGAGGAACGATGCCGGGGATGTCCTTGATTCTCGAAGTCAGGTACTCGGCGTTCTCGTTGCGCCTTTGCGTATCCTTTTCCAGACGCTTTATCTGCGAAAGTCCCACGGCGGCCTGGTATTCGGTCATCCTGCGGTTGGTGCCGATGATGGGGTAGCCGCTGGTTCTTTTGACACTGCCATAAGGCCTGCCGCAGTTGTGGAACGACATGACTCTGTCCATGACTTCATCGTCGTTTCCGATTACGGCGCCGCCTTCGCCGATGGGCAGATGTTTGGAGTTCTGGAAGCTGAAGCATCCGAGGTCACCGATGGTGCCGAGCTTCCTGCCTCTCCACTCGGCCATCCACGCCTGGCATGCATCTTCGATGACGACGAGGTTGTGCTTTTTGGCGATGGCCATGATCCTGTCCATATTCGCCGGCAGCCCCAGGATGTGCACGGGCAGAATCGCCCTGGTTCTCTCGGTGATTCGCTCTTCGATCTTGTCCGGATTGATCTGGAACGTCTCGGGGTCGGTGTCGGCAAAGACCGGCAGGGCACTGGAGCCGATGACAACGTTATACGTAGCGATGAATGTATAGGGAGAAACAATCACCTCATCGCCGACGCCGATATCGAGCACGTGCAGAGCGGTCAGCAGGGCGTTGGTGCCGTTGACGGTGCAAACGCAGCGTTTGGCTCCCAGCAGCTCGGCGTATTTCTCTTCGAATTGCGTCACTGTATTGCCCTGGCCCCTGTACCAGTTGCCGCTGCGGAGTATGGCCAGGACATGCTCCTCGGCCGACCTGTCCCATTGAGGCCAGGCGGGCCAGGCCTTGGCTCGAACGGGCTTGCCGCCGAGCATGGCCAGCTTGCCTGCCTTTTTGCCGGCATTAGCGTATAGAGGTACCCGGCTCGTCGCAACAGCGGCAATCGTACCGGTCGACGCGGCCAGGAACGCTCGCCTGGTTAAATTCTTGCTATCCATGTTAAGCTCCCTTCATTGCATGAGAAATTTACGGTTTTGTTTGGACTTTGCTCCTTCGAAACACATTACGACACATCGGCTGATGCCTCCCGGCTATCGCCGTTCAACTAAATCGTTCAATCTCCAGACCATCATAGTACACAGGCCGGCCTCACAATGCCAGCAGAATTTTCGAATATTTGCATATTGGCCCGTGAGAAATTCTTGCACAACTGAATCCCTATGGATAACATCGGTTCCGGCCTGTCCAGAAAAGAAAAATGGCTGTTTTCAGCATTCAATAGGAGCAGAATATGAAATCATTAAATCGTCGAGAATTTATGAAAGGCACCGTAGGTGCCGCCGCAAGTTTAACAGTGTTGTCGCAATCCAGGGCACGTGCCGCCGGCGAAAAAGTCATCATAGGCGTAATGGGCCTGGGCGGACGGGGGACATACCTGGCCGAAAAATTCGCCCAGCGTCCGGACGTGGAGATCGCCTATCTTTCCGATCCCAATACAAGGCGTTTCGCCCGGGCCCGTGAGGTGGTCGAAGAAGCACAGGACAAGAGGCCGAAGATGGTCCAGGATTTTCGAAAAATCCTTGATGATCCCAGCGTCGATGCCCTGATAAACGCCACGCCCGACCACTGGCACGGGCTGGGCACGATAATGGCCTGCCAGGCAGGCAAGGATGTTTACGTGGAAAAACCTATGGCACATAACATCTTCGAAGGCAGAAAAATGATCGAGGCGGCACGAAAGTATAAGAGGGTCGTCCAGGTCGGCATGCAGTCTCGAACCGCTCCCTACACCAGGAAGGCGAAAGAATATATCCAATCGGGCAAAATGGGCGACATTTACATCGTCCGTGTGTTCAACATGATGCAGCATCCGAAGCAGACGAAGGTTCCCGACCAGCCGGTTCCGGAAGGCTTTGATTATGACTTGTGGTGCGGCCCGGCACCGAAACTGCCGTACAATCCGGGCCGACAGTGGCTGAACCAGTGGGAATACAGTTGCGGTCCCATCCCCGGCGACGCCGTCCACCAACTGGACTTGGCCCGTTATTTAATGGATGACATTCCATACCCGAAGACGGTTGTTCATGCCGGCGGCGTCAACGCCCTGACAGATGGACGCCAGACTCCCGATACCCAGTTGGCCACGTTTGAATACGGCTCGCTGACCTTAATGATGGAATCCGCGCTCTGGACACCTTATATGAAGAAAATACCCGCTGACATCAGGGATTCGGACCGGTTTCCCGACTGGCCGTTCTGCAGCACGAGGGTCGAGATTCTCGGAACCGAAGGTTTTATGTATTACGGCAGGCACGGCGGCGGCTGGCTGGCATACGACGCGAAGGGCGAATTGGTCCGCAGCGAATACGGACGTCAGGCCGACAAAGAACACCAGGACAATTTCATCGATTGCATCCGGACGCGAAAGAAACCGAACGCCGACGTTGAAATCGGCCACCAAACCGTGCTGCTGTGTCACATGGCCAACATATCGTATCGCGTCGGCAACCTCAAGCTCGAGTTCAATCCGCAAACCGAAAGGTTCACAAACTGCGACGAGGCGAATAAGTATCTAAAACGCGAATATCGCAAACCGTGGATTGTGCCGGACAACGTATAAGGACCGAAATGGATATGTGAAAACTATGCTATGCAAACTCTTGCTGTCTTTTGGAATCGCAGTCTTATTGTCACGCTGCTCTTATTCGCAATGGCTTGAAATCTCTAATGTCAAGCTCAGGCAGGAGCCGACGGAACTGGCCGGGCCGAAGATCATGATGGAGTACGATATCAACGACCCGAACATTTCGCCGGAATCTCCAGCCTATGTCTTTGTCCGTTACAGCCGGGACTCCGGAAAAAACTGGCAGCTCGTACCGATGGATTCTCTTCGTGGCAACGGCTATGACATTGTTGAGAAATCCGGGCATAAGCAGATTATCTGGTGGGGAACGGGCCAAACGAGCTTTGCCGATGCCAATCAGGTGGAGGTTCGCGTTCGCGGCATTGCGATGGCGCGGATTCCGGCGGGAAAATTCGTTATGAAGAGCCTGCCCGGCGCCGGACGGGACGAATCGAAAGAAATCTCACCCGATCCCGATCTTCCTCTGTTTTATATGGCCAAATACGAGACCACAATTTCCATGTACACTGATTATCTCAACGAGCTCGGCAGCGAGGCCGCAGGGTGGAATCCGCGCATGACCCGCGAGAATCGTTGCGGCATAGTTCGAGACGACAATGGCACGTACAGCGTCAAACCGGGCCGCGAGAACTATCCGGTTACATACGTATCATGGTACGACGCGGCGAACTTCCTGCAGTGGTGCGGCTTGAGGCTACCAACCGAGGCCGAATGGGAAAAAGCGATGCGCGGAGGGCTCTATCTTGACGGCGACGCCTCAAGGAAAAAACCTAATCCAATGCCCGAAAGACGCTACCCATGGGGCGATGAATCACCCGGCGCGGACGGTATATTCCGGTGCAATTTCGACGCCGAGGACGATGGATTTGCGTACTCGGCGCCGGTGGGAAGCTACGAGAAGTTCGGCAGTCCCTACGGCGTCTGCGATCTGGCCGGCAATGTGGCCGAGTGGACCCTCGACTGGTACTCGACGTCATATCACGCCGGTCTGGATGGCTTCCGAATGGTCCGGGGCGGCTCGTGGATGGCCGTTCCTGCGGCCTGCGATGCCATCACAGGGGCCACGCAACTGCCCCTCAAGGAAAGCAGCATCATGGGATTTCGGGCAGTCAAAGGACCGGGCAAATCACGCTGAAACACAGCAAGTAAATGGCTAAGCATACAACGAGAGTCTTCACTCGACACGATTCTTTATGAGCGATAGGGTGTTCTGCTGCTGATTCGCCTGGTAGGGAAAAGATTCTTGAAAATCCTGCACAAATTGCTTATAATATATTAAACAGGGCGACGAACTTAAGGGGGGGGAAAATCCTTTACCGGGAGTGAAAAATTGTGCAGCCACGAAATGAGCCAAAGCAGAGACAACAAGCCGGACAGAAATCGATAATTTATCTGATGCTCTTTGTTTTCGCAGCAACAATCTCTTCTTTGAGTATCGACAGTAAAGCCGACGAAAACGACTGGTTTGTGTATTTAGGCACTCAGGAAGCCAAAAAAGCTCCACGCAAGAACATCAATGCAGCCGAGGCGCTTCCGCCTCTTCCGCTGCCGGCGACTCCATTGCGGCGAACCGAACGCAAGAAACCACCGCAACCCGATTACCTGGTTGGAAAGGTGATTTGGGGAGAATCCGCCTCTTTCGCCGACAGCTCAGGCAAAAAAATGGATATCGCCGACTGGAACCTGTGCCCAACGGACACGGAGAAGTTTGTCGCACAGGCCCGGGCAATGGATTTGCAATATCACTGGCAGAATACCAACCTCAATGATTTTCATTTTGACCCGAAGAAACTGCCGGCCCTGTTATTCAGCGGGGTACGAACCTTAAAACTCAGCGATTCGCATATCCGGGCTCTGCGCGATTACGTATTGAACGGCGGCATGATTATCTGCGATTCGATCGCCGGGTCTCCGTACTTTTACGAATCGGCGAAGAAGATTTTTCTCCGGGCATTTCCGGAATGTCGTTTTCGCACAATCTCCCACGACCATCCGCTCTATCATATCATTGTGGATGTCGATAAGGTGACGTACCAGGGCAATAAGGGACAATCCAAACCGTTCATGGAGGGGATTTATATCGGCAGCCGGGTCGGTGTGCTCGTCTCAAAATTCGGCCTGGGCTGTGGATGGAACCGAAGCACTGACAGGCTGCAGAAATTGAAAAACGCCGCCTATTATGATACCAAGAGCGCCAATGAAATCGGAGTCGACCTCGCGGCATACATTGTGGGCTACGCAGAGGTCGGGCTTATCGAGGGCAGGCCGGAAGTCTTTGGCCTGACCGACCAGGCAAGACCAACCGATGAATTTGTCTTCGCCCAGATCAAACACGACGGCCTCTGGAACGTTCATCCCGGCGCCGCTACGGCGCTGCTGATGAAGCTGCGCCGGTATACATCCGTCAGGGTGAATCTCAAACGCGCCGGCGTCGACCTCGAAAAAGACGACCTATCATCGTATCCGTTTCTTTATCTGACCGGGCTTGATGATTTTTCCTTTTCCCGGAACGAAATCGGCGAGCTTCAGCGCTATCTCAATGATGAAGGCGTGCTTTTGATAAATAACGGCCTGGGATTGGGCACATTTGACGCGGCAGTCAGGCGTGAGCTGAAAAAGATTCTGCCCAACATGACACTACAGCCGATACCGGCCGGCCATAGTATTTACAGCAGCCTGTTCGATGTTTCAACCGTACGGTATTCACCGTCTTTGGCCAAGAGCAAACCGGAGTTGAATAATCAGCCGTACCTGCTGGGCATCACCATCGACGGTGACGTCAGAGTCATTTACAGCCCTTACGACCTTGAGGCCGGCTGGCTCGAAGTATATTACCCGCTGATGAAAGGTTACGAATCCATTTCCTCGCAGCGGCTGGGAATAAATATGATTATATACTTAATGACCCATTAAAGTGGAGTTTCTATGTCAGGCAACATCGCATCAACCGTACAATGTCCCGAGTGTGGCAAGACTTATAAGCTGAGCCACGCATTGCCGGGCAAAAAGGCCCGCTGCAGATGCGGGTGCGAATTTGAAATAACGGCTGAAAAACTGCCGGCGGACGATTCGCGGCAATCCCAGAGACTTGAGATTTCCGACGACGAAGCCCTTGCGGCGGTCGAGCGGCTGGCAAGAGTAAAAGCGGCGATATTGAGTGAAGTGGGAAAGGCTATTATCGGCCAGAAAGATGTTCTGGAGCAAATTCTTACAGGATTCTTCGCCGGAGGTCACTGCCTTCTACTGGGCGTTCCGGGCCTTGCAAAAACGCTCATGGTCCATAGCCTCGCCCAGACAATGCACCTGCGTTTTAAGCGGATTCAGTTTACGCCCGACCTGATGCCGACTGATATTACGGGAACAAACATTCTGGAAGAGGATCCCGAAACCAGGCAGCGATCGTTTGCGTTTCATAAGGGGCCTATTTTTACAAACGTGCTTTTGGCCGATGAAATCAACCGGACACCCCCAAAGACACAGGCGGCCCTGCTCGAAGCGATGCAGGAGCACCAGGTGACAACAGGGGGCAATACCTACGACCTGCCTTCACCTTTTTTGGTGCTGGCAACGCAGAATCCTCTGGAGCTCGAGGGCACTTACCCTCTGCCCGAAGCGCAACTGGACCGTTTCATCCTGCTGATAAAAGTCGATTACCCGGACCTCGACGAGGAGCAGAAAATCCTGCTGTCAACGACCGGCGCCGATGGCGAGCTGATCAAGAACATGGTCGATGCAAGGTCCGTGACAATGTACCAGGATCTGGTCAGGCGTGTCCCGGTCAGCGAGCACGTGGCGAACTATGCGGCAAGACTTTGCCGCGCTACCCGGCCGCAGGGAGATGTCCCCGACTTTATTCAAAAATACGTACGTTACGGCTGCGGACCGCGCGCCGGACAATCCCTGCTTCTTTCCGCCAAGGCGCACGTCGTCCTGAACGGGCGTTTCAATGTCTCCTGCGATGATATTCGCAAATACGCCTTGCCGGTAATGCGCCACCGGGTGATACTCAATTTTACCGCCGCCAGCGAGGGACTCGATTCCGACGCCGTTATCAACAGACTACTGGAGACGATATCCGAATCGCAGTAAACCAGCATTTATGACCGGCCGAGTCCATGAATGAATCAGGCGAATATCGCTATCTTCCAGCCCATATGGCTGAACGCCTTCGCGGCATCGAAATCGGCGTGCGCAGGCCGATGGACGGCAGTAAGCAGGGCCTGCACAGGTCGCCCGCCTTCGGCTCGTCGGTGGAGTTCGCCGAGTATCGCGAATATATGCCGGGCGATCCGATCTCGCAGATTGACTGGCCCGTTTACGCCCGCAGCGACCGTTATGTAATCCGGCGATTTCATGAAGACGTCAGTATCCGCTGTTACGTGCTGCTCGATATCTCCGGGAGCATGGGCTACAAAGGCAGCGGAGCAATGAGCAAGATCGAATACGCCTGTTATCTTGCCGCGTCAATGTTATATGTAATGATACAGCAAAGTGACACTTCTTCGTTGATCACGTTTGACAGTCAAATACGCAGCTACCACGAACCGACCGGCACGTTCACCCGGCTAAAGCCGATGCTGCTGGATCTCGAGAACCTCAAACCGGGCAAAGCCGGTGACATCGAAGCGGTCCTGCACAATGCCGCGGAACTGATTAAAGGCCGGGCTTTGGTAATGATTATTTCCGATTTTCTCCAGGAACCCGAAAAGATCATCAGGGGCATTAACCACCTCTATCACGACGGCAAGGATGTGACGTTGTTTCACCTGATGGACCCGACCGAGATGAACATGGCGATATCGGGGCTTCTCGAGGTCGTATCGATGGAACAGGAAGGCAAGCTGATTGTGGACTTCGGGCGAATCAAGGAAAGTTATCTCAAACAACTGCGTCTTTATCTCGACCAGTTGCGAACCGGCTGCCAGAGGATCCGCGCGGATTATATTTTCGCCGATACCGGGATGGATGTGTACGATGCCATCCTGCAGAGGAGGAAGATCGGATGATTTTTGCATCGCCCATTTTCCTTTATTTTCTGCCTGCGGCGGGACTGCCTGTGCTTTTCCACTTATTTCTCAAGCAGAAAAAACGCCGGCTTCTTTTTCCGACACTGATGTTCTTTCACAGGACCGATCCGAAACTCAATTCACGCCGGAAGATTCATCAATTATTGCTGCTATTGATGCGGGTGCTGTTAATCGCATTCATATTGCTGGCTCTGTCAAGGCCGAAATTCCAAAGCTCCGTACAAATGGGAGGTAAAATCTCGGCGGTCGTAATCGTTGACAACTCCGGCTCGATGAGCGATATCGCCGGTGACGAAAAGACAAAGCTGGAATTCGCCGTCGAAGGGGCCAAAAGGCTTGTTTCCCTGCTTGGTGACAGCGCCGGAATGAACATCGTAACACTCGTAGAAGACCCGGCGGTTGCATCCGGCGATTCGTTAACGTCCGACACGGAGTCCCTGCTGACTTCGCTCGACACAATAAAACCTACCGACGCTACGGGCAGCGCCGGCAACGCCCTGGCGAAAGCATTCAGACTCCTCCAGGCCGATTCGGGCCGCGGCGGCGTGGTTCACGTTTTCAGTGACCTGCAGGAAGCCGAGTGGTCCGACGAGTCTTTGCAGTCGGAATCGGCCCGTGATTCGATAAATGTAATTCTGCACAGAATAGAATCGGGAACTCGCCGGCAGGCCAACGCGGCTATCAGCTCGATTCAATTTCCCCGGCAAAAAATCCTGGCGAGACATCCATTGAAAATCGGCGTTGTCTGCACGAACAACTCGGCGGCAGTCGCAAATATTCGAGTCAATTCCATTGACAACCAGGACAAAAAGAGCACGCAGAAAGTCACACTGAAGCCGGGCAGAAGCCAGCCTGTCGAGGTCGCAATAACCCCCGACACCCCCGGCTATCACTGGCTGAAAACATGGATCGAAGGAGACGGCTTTGCCGCGGACAACCAGGCGTCAATAGGAATTGTCTGCGGTCAGACCGCGACCGTATTATTCGCCGGTTCACCCGGTGAATTCGGTGTGCTGCCGACGGCTTTTTCGCCGGACAATTACGGGCAGCTAACCGGCATGATTTCAAAATTCACACGGCCGGGCCAAATACTCCAAATACAGGGCGAAAAACCGATTCTTATCGTTACGACATGGGGAGAAATCGACCAAAACAATCAGCCCTCGTCCGGCCTCAGGCAGTACGTGGAAGCCGGCGGCAATCTCCTTCTCGTGCCCTCAACAAGAAGAGCCGGCACAAATGCTAAATCCCCGGCATGGCTCGGAGCCGGCACGAAGAGCCGTCTATCGAATGCACGTGGAATCAAGGTCGAATCGATGGCAAAAGAATCCGGTTTCTGGAGCCGTATTCGTGAAGCGACGGGCACTGCGTCCCCTGAGAATGTCACTGTATTTACCTGTTATCCACTGGAGCTGTCTGAGGAGTTTACTCCGCTTTTGGGGATTGATTTCGAAAATGTCGTATTCGCTCACAGAGAGCTTGGCAGGGGAAATATTTACGTCAGCGGGATGGCCTTTGACCCGCGATGGAACACGCTGCCCTTGACAGGTCTGATAGTCGTCATGGCACAGAGTATCGCCGTGGAAGGAACGGCTCTCGAAGAAGATGAGATGCTGTCACTGGTCGCCGGGGAATCTCCGAAGGGCATCAATACCGGCGGACAGCAGGTCGAGGTTACCTGTCTCGCCGGCGATGAGACTGACTTCAAGAGCCAGGCCATTGACATACCGGTATTTTCAAAATCAGGCGTTTACTTAGTCAAAGCCGGCGGCGAGGAATTCTGTGTGTCCGTGCGTTCATCGCCGAAAGAAGGTCTGACGCAATTTTTGCAAGGTTCACAAGTCCCGGCGATGGAAAAAATCACACACAGCATTGTCGACTACAACCCGGCGGACGATCTTCAGAAATATCATGCCGGCCAGAGCCGTACTTTCGAGCTGTTTTTGCCTTTTGTTCTGCTGGCGACTTTGGCCCTGCTCGCAGAAGGCTGGCTGGCAAATCCCATCAGGGCCAGGGCCGAAAAAACAACGCGACCGGAAAGCACACAAGCAGCCGGTCAGGGCAAACAGCCCGGCGACGCCTTGAGTACGTCCGACCAGGAAGTTCTTGTCAGCAGGGGGGCGGGATAATGGAAGTTCTACGGTGGCGGACCCATCTTCATCCGATTCTGGCTGCGGCGATGATTCTGATTTTGGTCGTCTGGCTGATCGTTCTGTTCCGGCGACAAAGACGAAGCCGTACGCTGAGACAAACGGTGCTTTTGCTGTTTCCGAATGTCTTGATCGTACTATTAATCATCCTTGCATATTTCGACCCGGTCCGAAGCGTCGTTCAGCGGCCGAATCGAGACAAGAAAATCATGGTCCTTCTCGATACATCTTCTTCGATGGATTGCAGGGACGAACCGGAAATCAGCCGCGTAGAAAGAGCCAAAGGGCTGGCCCAGGATCTTGCCGGGAAGCTGCGTTCTTTCATCGATCTTGAAAACCTGGATTTCGACGTGGAAGTGCACAGCGTAAAAGACGCAAAACAAACCGAAGAGCAAATTCGAGGCACGGATTTGGGCAAATGCCTTGTAACAATAGCCGACCAGGCGGACAGCGCCAATTATCTATCGGCGGTTCTGCTGACCGATGGCGGCGATGAATTGATTCAGACGCCGAAACTGCCCCAGGTGCCGCTATATATCACGGGTATTGGCAGCTCTCCCGATTCATGGAATGATTTAGCCGTGACCGAAGTGACCGCGCCGAAGCTTGTCGAGCAGGGCGGCAATTTCGAAGTTTCAGCCGACATTCTCGCGCGTTTTGCTTCGAGAGATTTTGCCGCAAAAGTTCCGGTGGCCCAGGTCAAACTTGAAGAAAAACAACAGGACCAGTGGCAGGTTCGCGGTTCAGAGTTCGTCCGCCTGGAAAATCCAGGGGCGAGGGCAAAGTTTTCGCTTCAGGCTCCGCCCGAGTCCGGCACGAATGAATATCGCATCACAGTCCAGAACATCGATGGAGAGATATCGAACCTGAATAATGTTCGAGACTTCAGCGTGGAAGTACGCAAGGAGACGCTGCATGTCTTATTCTTCGCCCAGGAGCTGGGCTGGGATTTCAGCATGATTCGCAAGGAGCTTGCCCGCGACCCGTCGGTCGAGCTGACGGCACTGTTTCGCATTAGCGAGCAGCGGTTCATTGTCCAGGGCACCCGGCAGAAGGGCGATGAGCAGCTCGAAGCAGGTTTCCCATCTTCCAAAGAAGTCCTTGATTTATACAAATGTATTATTGTCGGTTCGTTCGGCGCTGCTCAATGGCAGCAGAATCAGTTAACGGCCCTGCTTCAATACGTCAGGGACGGCGGGGCGGTAGTCTTCCTGGGCGGCGAGAATTCATTCGGCCGGGGAGGATATGACGGAACCATCATCGAGCCATTATTCCCCTGGCGGATAAGCAAGGCCCAGTCGGCGTTCCAAATCGGTCGATTCGGTGTCAGCGTGCCGGCCGCAGCTCTGGGCAACAGCATTATCGAAGAAGCTACAAGGATCATTTCTCTGTCGGATTCCGTATCGGTGGAGAGCCTGAATATGGAAGGGCCGCTCAAAGACGGTGCCGTGACTTTGCTCGAAGCCTCAGCAGAAGGCAGGTACGTACCGCTGGTTTCCATGCAGCGTTACGGCCAGGGGCAAACGATGGCGGTCGCAACGAACACGCTTTGGAGATGGTGCCGGACTTCGGACGAATTGAAAGAGGCATACGGATATTTCTGGCAACAGACGGTCAAGAATATGACCTCATGGGAAGAAGGCCAGCGTTTTCTCGCAATCAAGTGGGATCAGGAACAATATAATCCCGGCGAAAACGCGTCGGCGACAATCCGGATCGCAGGCCGTCACGATGCCGATCAATTGCGTCTTACGGCTGAAATGGAAGTAGAAGGAAAATCAACGCCCATTAACATCGAGCCGATGATGGGACGCGAGAATGCGTTCAAGGCCGAAATGAATTTTGCAAGAAGCGCTCGATACCGGTTCGAATTGCAGGCCTTCCTGGGCGAACAGGTGCTCGAATCTTACGAAAAAACTATCGTCGTGGGTACAAGGCTGAACGAAGGCGCTAATCTGGAAGTGGACCACGCATTTCTCAACAACCTGGCGGCACAGGCCGGCGGCAGGTATTTTAAGGAAACCGAATTCGAGAACTTGATCGGCACGCTGAAAAGCCGGATACTAAGCAGAGTAGTGAGCATGGAAATTCCGCTGATCGAAGATAATTATATCTATATTCTGATTTTCATTGGAATTTTAATCATGGAGTGGATAATTCGCAGGAGAATGAATCTCTTGTAAGCAGAGGTTTAAAAAATGATAAACCAAAACAAGCATATTGCTTTTATTATCAAATGGCAGGCGATTTCGATTTTGCTGCTCGTCCTGGGCCAGTCAATCCTCGCCCAGGCAGCAATAAGAAGGGCGGCGGTTTATTTCTCCGATGGAAAAGTGCTGACAGGAAGGATTGCTCTGACTTCGGGACGTAAATTCAAGCTGAACATCCCCGAAGCCGGCAAGCTCAAGACCTCGGATATGGTCACGGGCGAAGATGTGCAGTACGGCAAGGTCCGGCAGTTCACTTTCGAGCCGATCAGCGAAATTCGTTTTTATCCGAACAAGGAAGAAATAAGGCAGAACTGGAAATTCACGGAAACGACAAAATATGACGAGAAGACGGCGGTAGCCGATTATACACCGGCGAAAAAGGCCTTCTGGGGCCAGACCTATCCGCTTAGATACCTTTCTTCCACGGTTATTTTCAGCAGCGGTGAAACGCTCGAAGGACAACTCTACAGCGTGACAATCTATCTCGAAACCGAAGAGAAAACTCATCGATTTGTTCTGCGCAGCAAGCAGCGGGGCGAGAAGGGCACGAAACTTCAGGACCTGGTCTATGTCAGCAAAATCAAGATGCTGGATGAGGGAAAAGATATAGCCGCGAACATAACCGTAAAATTTGCAGGGATGACATTCGGGCCGAACGATCTGGCTCAGGCGGTAACGCAGGATTCGCTTACCCCGGTACCGACCGAGCGGGGCGACGACCCGGATACGTTTGTTGTGAAATCGACTTTCGGCGAAGATTTTTATCTGGCCGTCAGGAAAGACGGCAAGTATTTCGTCGGCTGGCCCGCGAACCCTGACGAGAAGCTTTTCGCCCTTGCCCGGGACCATGTCGAACGCCAGCGGGATTTTTATAACGATAAAAAATTGCTCGGCGTGATGAAGAGCAAAGACGGCCGGGAAGTCTTGACGCTTGTCAATCTTCGGCGAAGATTCGCACCCACTAACTTCGGCGATATCGGCGGGGAATGGGACAGGGAACTGGGCAGGATTGTCGAGCCTTGGCGGCTGAGCATCTGGCGATGGAAATACGACCAGGCCAACCGGGAATTGCTGCTCTCTTCTCGCGGCACATTTTTTCGCTTTATCTTTCTGCCGGAAGACCCGACGCCGGAGGCTGTAATTTCCGAAGAGCTCTGGCAAATCCGGCGTGAAAAGAACACCGTCTATGTCGGCACGGCGGCGAAAAACACGAACATGAGAATGGAACCATGAAACAGTTACCACCCCAATATGATAACAATGTCCATCAGCTCATACTGAGAATCCGTAAGCTCATGCTCACGAGCCGGCTGCTCCGGGGCCTGCTGATTTGGCTGACGGTTAGCCTTGGGCTGTGGCTGATTCTGCTTGCAGCGGACAATCTTCTGCACCTTCCGGCGGGGCTGCGCCTGGCCGTATCATTGGGCGGCCTCGGCCTGATGGGCTTTGAGTTATGGCGGCTTTTGCTGCGACCGGTCATTCGACGTGACAGGCTCGAATCGGTGACGTTATTACTTGAGGACAAATTCGCAATCCCCGAAAATATGCTGATCAACGCTCTGTGCTTCGAATCAGCCCGGCTTAGTCCTAAAGAAGAACCTTTCGCCCGTGAAACGATCAGTACCGGCTCGGAAATGATGACCAAAGCCAACGTTAACGAGTTGTGGCAGCACAAAAAACTGGCCCGATGGGCCACCGCACTTTTGATTCTTATCATCCTGTGGTCCTTATACGGCATTAGCCGGGGGCACCATCTCGCCAATTCGCTGTTGCGGTACGCCATGCCCTTAGGGGACGTGCCTCCCGCCGGCTCGGTGGTTCTGAAAGTAACGCCGGCCGGCGATATATTCATGGCCGAAGGCGACGATCTGGAGATACTTGTAGAAGTCATGGGCCTTAAAGCCGACGATTCGCTGGCCCGGTATCCGGAAATCGTGTGGCAACGCGCGAGTGATTATGTCAGCGACGAGAGAGGTAAGAATAAAACCACAACGATGCAGTCGTCGGCCGAAGGAAATAATCGCTATCATTACACTTTCAAATCAGTGAACGAATCCTTTGCTTTTCGTGTCTTTGCGGCGAACACCTATACGCCAAGCACCAAAGTGACAGTCAACAGGGTGCCCCGCATCATCGAATCCGAGTTTCACATTCTCGCTCCTTCGTATACGGGCACCGAACGCATCAGTCTTCTCGGCCCGCCCGAGGCTTTGACCGGCCCGGCCGGTTCCGATGTCACTATCGATGTCAAACTCAACAAAAGCGCCGAAGGCCTGTGGTACAAAGATTCCGGCGACTGGATCGCCTTCGAGAACAAAAGCGGACTCTGGAGGGCCAAAACAAAGCTCCGGCAGGCCGAGTCCTACCAGATAGAAGTCAAGGCAAAAGGATTCGAGAAGCGAATAAAAATCGCCGAAGCTCCCGTTCTCGCGCAGCAGGATCGTCGGCCTGAGGTGGAATTTGTCACATCCGATCTCAACCGCCGGGTCAATCTGGGAGAACGGCTCAGGCTCGATATCCAGGCCTACGATGATTTCGGAGCGAAGCGAATCTACGTGACACATAAGTCGGCCAGGACCGACAGCTCCGAGACAACGATAGAAAGCTGGGAATACCAGGGCCCACCAGGGAAGACCGAATCGCGTGAGACCCTCCTGCTGTCGATCGATGCAAGCCTGTTCAAACCGGGCGGCAGCTACGTTCTGCAGGCGTTCTGCGAGGATTTCAGCCCGGCAGGAAATACCGGCAGCTCGAAGCCGCTCATGCTGCAGGTAAAATCTCTGGAGGAAATGACAATCTCCGAGAACGACCCGAGCGGCAACGCTTTCGCCGAACTCGATAAGGCCATAAAAGCGCAGCAGACAGCACTGGGTGTCACGGCAAATCTGACGGTGAATCTCGACGACGTCGTCGATGCAAATCGTACCGGTCAGGACAATCTGTCTTCTCTCAAGAGCCATCTGACACAGATGGAGCAAAAACAGGACATAGTCGGATCTCACATGACCAGGGCATGGGAAGTATCCATCGAGCCGAAGCCCGGATTTGTCGCCCGGCTCGCAGAGATGCGGGACAACGAGCACAAAAGAATTCTCGGAAAGATAGCCGAGACGGGCCGGAGCGAAAAAATCGACAACAGTTCCGTTTCCTACGCTCTCAAGACGGTCGAGAAGCAGCAGGTATTCCTGCTCGATCAGCTTATCGCCCTGAAAGGCATCGTCGCCAAACAAAGCCAGATCGATGCGGAGAAGGCCATGGCCGAGCTTTTAGGGCAAACCGACGAATCGCTCAGCCAGACTCCGGAAGAAACGCTGGAAAATACAGTCAAGGAGCTTGACGGATTCATAAAACAGCAGACAGACATCATGCAGAAACGGCAGATGGTTCTCGACCAGCCGCCCGAGGATTTCTCCGAAGAGGACGAACAAATGCTGGAAGACCTCGCGATCGACCAGTCGAAGCTCGCCGAAATCCTTTCGAGCCTGGTCAATGACCTGAGCAATATGAATCTTCTCGATTTCGGCGACAGCCAGATGGTCGAATCGATGAAGAGCGTCTATGAGAAGGCCGAAGAGCTGGCCGGCAAAGCCGAAGAAGCCGCTGAAACGCGGCAGGCCAGAGAGGATGCGTATCGTCTGGAAACCGAAGCGGTCGAGATGGCCGAAGAGCTGATGATAAACTGCGAGGCGACGCTGGGATTTTATGACAACATTCAATTCGTAGCGGAAATTCCCGAAGACGAACAACTGATGGCGCCGCTGGCCGAGCTTCCGAGCGAGCTGGAGGATTTGGTCGGCGACCTGATAACATCGGAGGAAGAGATGCGGCCGGAGGTCGAAGATATCGGGAGCTATCTCAATTCCCTGGATCACACTGCCGGACCTGTTTCCGATGGAACTATCAGCAGCACGAGCGCCAAGGGCAAAACGGGCGACCAGAGGCCGGAGGAGAATGTGCTGGAGGGCCGAAGCGGTGCCGGACGAAGCGGAATGTCCGACGGCCAGCTTGTCGAACCGGTTGCCAAGGACCTGCAGCAGAACGAATACGCCCTTCGCGAGCGCGTATCCAACACGCCGCTGGAAGCCGGACAGGTCGAGGACCAGGATGTCGGTGCCGCCACGGGAGGGATCGGCCTCGGCAAAACCACCGACAGCACAACGCAATTCGGCATGGGCGGAAAGCTGCCGCCCAAGGTGCTCGATATGATGCGTGCGGCCATGCAAACGCAGCAGGAAATCAGGCAGGCCTCGGAGGATGTAGTGACAAAACTCAAACGTCACAACCTCTCGCCAACCGAATTGGAGATTTCGATTCAGGCAATGCAAAGGCTCGAAGAATCCATCCGGCGCAGCGATGGAATCGCCATCAGAAGCGCCTACACCGAAACCGTCGACGGCCTGAAAAAGTCCCACAGTGCCGTCGGCTCGCAGCTTGCGATTCAGTACACCAACGATAACAGATTGGCCGGAAAGCTTCAAAACATACTCTCCAGGAAACAGACGCTGGACTTCAAGGGCTACAACCAGATGGTCAGCGCCTATTTCGAAGCCCTCGCGCAGGCCCGGGCCGCCGGCAACTCAACGGAGCAGAAATAATGCTGTCTCTCGCTTTGAAAATCCTGAGGAAAACAACGATGGCCCCGCAAACCACGAGGCATTTCAGGAAATTTCTATGCCGTACCTTGTTTATTTTGTCGATTACAGCCGCCGCCATATCCCAGGAGCCGGCCGGTATTTCCGGCTGGCACGAGAATGACGCCGGAGTTCGATTTCGCATCGAGAAGGATTATTCGCATTCGCTCATTCCGGATGTTTCGTTGCTCGATATTCCGCCCGACAAGAAATCGAAGAACGTGAAAGAATGGATCGACGAGAACAGGTGGATCAAAAGGTACCAAATCAATGGAAAGCTGTGTCAGAATATTCTCCCATCCTTCGGCTCCAGCTATATTACCTATAATCTTAACCGTGACTACATCCATTTTGTCGCAAGAGCAGGGATTGTCGATCGCGCCGATCCGAATACATCGGTGACATTCGAGGTTTACGCCGACAAAAGGCTCATATTCCGTGCCGGCCTGCTCACCCCGCAGAAACCGCTGGCCGAGATCAATACTTCAATCCCCGCCCGCAGCAAACAGCTCAGACTCATCACAAAGGCCTCTGAGAACAAATACCTGAGCAGGGCCAAGTGGGTGGACCCGGGATTTATGCTCAGAGGCGAGTACCCGGAGGTTTCTCTTGTACGTCTCTATGCGCCGGGGCACAATCCGGAGAACTTCGTCCCTGAAATCTTCGCCACCAACAGCAGCGCCAGAGTCAACAGCACGGTTTTGTCCGCCGGGCGGGGCGAACCGATGGATATTCTCTTCGAAAGCCCCAGAGGTAATCCGAGCTATCTGGTTTATCTCGTGCCTAAAGACAAACACACAAACACGAGCCAATCCTGGGAGCCTCGGGCGGGACTCGTGCTTCAGACAAAGTGGGCCAGGCAAGGTCTCCGCTCGTCGGACCGGCTGCCGGAATTTTTGGAAGCCTTCAACGGCGCCGCCAAACCGGTCGGCAGTAGTCTCGTCGATGATATTCACCATGCGTTCGGCATCCATCTTTTGCCGGAATACGAGACGCCCACGCAGGGCGGATTCGGGCTCCACCATTACAAGGGCTTCTTCAAAGCGGACAAAAACGGCAAGTACCGCTTCGCCACAATCTCTCGCTATGACTCTTATATATCCGTTGATGACAAGCCGGTTGTCGGCTGGCCCGGAAGTCACGACGTCAACAAGGCTCGTCGAGGCGAGAAACAGGGAACCATCTCGCTCGAACCCGGCGTCCATAAGCTGGAATACTTCCTTTGCAGCCCGTGGCAGGAAATGTTCGCCGTGGCGGCATGGAAGAAACCCAACAAAGAATTCCGGGTCATGACAAGAACGGATTTTACCGGCGTCGGCCGCTTCAGAGCCGTCTCCGCGGACCTCAGCGAGCCGAACCAGGTCTATGCCGCTTTCGAATGGTCGCCCATCGATGATTTCCGCCTCGAACAGACCGGCCCATGTTTCGTCGCAATGCAATTCGACGCTATCAAGCTCGACCCGGTGACCCGGTATTCGTACCAATGGTCCTTTGACGACGGCACGACCGCAGAGGGCGAAACAGTAGAGCACGTTTTTCTGCGCTCGGGACTTCGCAAAGTCCGGCTGGAAGTTGGCCTGCAAGGAAAAACGCTGGCCAGAAGCGAACACGAAGTCTACGTTCACCCACCATGGAACAAATGCTTCATGAACCTTAACGACACAGACTCTTTCGACAAGGTCATCCGTCAGCGAAATCTCGATAAGGCCCCACCCAACGACCTGGTCAATCTGTTCATTCTTGCCGACAAAGCGGACCGGCCCGGCTGGAAAGAACTCGCCACAACGTCACTGACCGGAAACCTTGCCGGGCTGGTGCAGGAATCCGACGATACGGATTTCATCTTCGACTTCGGTCGCTATCTGCTCGGGCCCGAACTGAAACTGTACGGCAAGTCGCTGGAACTTTTCAACCGTCTCCGGCAAAAATCCAACGCCGAGACATCCGTCCGGCAACAAGCGGGCATCTGCGAAGCGGAGATTCTGACCGCGTATTTCGGTAAAAACGACCAGGCCCTTGCGGTACTCAAACAACTGCCGGCAGCAAACTCCATGCGCGAAGACCTGGCT
>Ga0307380_10003818_pt1 | contig 20600 bp, 10 predicted proteins | sample UN3MG_FD_202239 | JGI IMG/M metagenome (GOLD analysis project Ga0307380, IMG submission 202239) | Soil microbial communities from Risofladan, Vaasa, Finland - UN-3 | ecosystem: Environmental > Terrestrial > Soil > Coastal area > Acid sulfate soil | place: Finland: Risofladan, Vaasa | collected... | reverse complement strand
CCTGGCCGAGTACGAGGGCATCGAGGCCTTCGTCCGCTGGCGCGGTGAGGAAGCAGGCCCGTAGTGGTGGGGCGAATTCGGGGACAGATACCTTTCTTTCGCCGCGAAAAAAGGTATCTGTCCCCGAATTCGGTTGCCGGGCGCGGGGTGTTCAACGGATAGTGCAGACCCACACATTCGCCCGGCCGCGGCCGGGGCAAGGAGACGACGATGGCGCTGATGAAAACCTCTCGACGACGGTTCCTTCAGTTGGCCGGGCTCGGCGGGGCGGCGGCGGCGATGCCGATTCGGTTGCCCGCCGCGGCCGGGAGCCAGGCCCGCCCCAACATCCTCTGGATCAGCCTGGAGGACATCGGCCCGCAGCTCGGCTGCTACGGCGACGACTACGCCCTCTCGCCGAACATCGACCGGATCGCGGCCGAGGGCATCCGCTACGAGTGGGCCTTCACGCACGCCGCGGTGTGCGCCCCGGCGCGGTGCGGGGTCATCACCGGCGTGTACCCGACGACGATCGGCGGGAACAACATGCGGTGCGCCGCGCGCCCGCCGAAGCACGTCCGCTGCTTCCCGGAGTACCTCCGCGAGGCGGGCTACTTCTGCTCGAACCACTCCAAGACCGACTACCAGTTCAGCGCCCCGGCCGGGACGTGGGACAAGAACCCCCGCAAGGACCACTGGTGGCAGGCGCGGAAGGAGGGCCAGCCGTTCTTCGTGGTGGTCAACCTCACCAGCACGCACGAGTCGCGGATCCGCGGCGGCCAGCCGAAGCTCCCGCCCGGCGAGAAGCACGACCCGGCCAAGGCGAAGCTGCCGGCCTATCACCCCGACACGCCGATCGTCCGCCAGGCGTGGGCGAACTACTACGACAACATCACGGCCACGGACAAGGTCGTCGGCGACATCCTCAAGCAGCTCGATGAGGACGGCCTGGCGGCCGAGACGATCGTGTTCTTCTGGGGCGACCACGGCGGGGCGGTGACGCGCGGCAAGCGGTGGGTGTACGACTCGGGCACGCGCGTGCCGATCCTCGCCCGCGTGCCGGCCAAGTGGCGCCAGTACGCCCAGGCCGAGCCGCCCGGCTCGGTCGTGCAGGACTTCGCTCAGTTCCTGGACTTCGCGCCGACGGTGCTGTCGCTGGCGGGCGTGAAGCTGCCGGACTACCTCCACGGCCGGGCGCTGCTGGGCCCGCAGCGCGGCAAGGCGCCGGAGTACGTCTTCGCCTTCCGCGACCGCATGGACGAGCGGTACGACATGATCCGCATGTGCCGCGACCACGACTTCATGTACGTTCGCAACTTCCGCTGGTGGCGGCCGCACAGCCAACTCGTCGGCTACATGCGGAACGTCCCGTCGCTGGCGGAGATGTGGCGGCTGCACCGCGAGGGCAAGCTGAACGCCGCGCAGGAGATCTTCTTCGCGCCGCACAAGCCCAAGGAGGAGCTGTACGAGGTCCGCAAGGACCCCGGCCAGGTGCACAACCTCGCCGGCGACCCGAAGTACGCCGCGCACCTGGAGCGGATGCGGAATCGCCTCCAGCAGTGGCAGAAGGACACCGGCGACCTCGGCTTCATCCCCGAGCCGATCTACGACGAGCTGAAGGGCCAGGACGACTGGCGGAAGACGATTGACGACTCGGGCGTCCTCGACCGCCTGCACCGGCTCTGCTGGCCGATCGACCCGCCGGACTTCGACACGCTCAAGGGGCTGCTGGCAAAGCCGAAGGACCTCCTGAGCGAGTCGGTCCGCTACTGGGCCGTCGTGCTCCTGCACCGCCACGCCGGGACCGACGCCGAGAAGAAGCGGGTCGTCGAGGCCGTCGCGCCGCTGATGGACGCCCCGGCCGCGGCGTGCGTCCGCGTGGCCGCCGCCGAGGCCGTCGCGGAGCTCGACAAGCCCGACAAGGCACTCGAGGTGCTGATGGAGGCCCTCGAGAAGAACGGCAACAACGCCGACGGCACGTACGCGACCGCGGCGATCGAGCGCCTCGGCCGGAAGGCCGCCCCGCTGCTGGACCGCCTGAAGAAGGTCAAGGCCGGCGGCTACGCGGGGCGCCTCGTCCCCCAGGCCATCGCCGCCATCGAGGGCACCGACCTGGTTCTCGGCTCGACGGGCGACGCGCCCGCAAAGGCCAGGAAGAAGCGCGCCGCAAAGTAGCGCAGACCGATGGCGTGGCAGGCAACGCCGTGAGCGGATGGGCGTTGCCTGCCACCTGACGGGGCAAGCGTTGAATACATCAGCCGCGACCGGCAGCGAGCGCTGCCGGCAGGCGAGGCACCCCTTGCAGGAGATCAGAAGATGAAGCGGATCGCGTGGTTCTGTGTGTTGTCTCTGGCGGCATTCACGGCGGCGGCACCCGCCCAGGACGCCCCGCGGGCCGGGGCACCGAAGAACATCATCCTGTTCGGCTGGGACGGCGCACAGCGGGCCCACGTGCAGGAGTGCCTCCAGCGCGGCGAGCTGCCGACGCTCAAGAAGCTCTCCGAGGAAGGCGCCCTGGTGGACGTGGACGTCGTCAACGGCGCCACCGACACCAAGGCCGGCTGGAGCCAGATCCTCACCGGCTACAACCCCCCGGTCACCGGCGTCTACAGCAACGGGCGGTACGACGCCGTGCCCAAGGGCCTGAGCATCTTCGAGCGGCTGGAGGAGCACTTCGGCGCCGACAAGTTCGTCACGGTCGCCGTGATCGGCAAGAAGGGGCACTGCGGCGAGATCAACCCGCCGCGGAAGGTCCGCCTGAACGCCGACGGCACGCCCGTCAAGCCGGAAGGCAAGGCCGGCAAGAAGGCCGGCAAGAAGGCCGGGCAAAAGGCCAAAGACGCCCCCCAGCCCGGCGCCCGCAAGCAGCCCAAGGGCCGCATCGTCGAGGAGGACGGGGTCAAGTACCTCGTGACCAACGCCTCGCCGTACTACATCATGTACAAGGCCCTGGAGGTCTGGGAGTTCGGCCTGATGCAGGATGAGAAGGTCGGCACCCGGGCGATGGAGCTGCTGGAGAAGTACAAGGACCAGCCGTTCTTCTTCTTCGTGCACTTCGCCGAGGTGGACCACTCCGGCCACAAGGGCGGCGAGAACTCCAAGCAGTACAACGACGCCCTGATCTCCAACGACACCTGGACGGGCAAGATCGTCGCGAAGCTCAAGGAGCTGGGGCTGTACGACAAGACGCTGGTGTACGTGACGGCCGACCACGGCTTCGACGAGGGCGCCAAGAAGCACAGCTACGCCCCGTACGTCTTCCTGGGCACCAACGACCCGCAGGTGAAGCGTGCGGGCATGAGGCAGGACGTCGGCCCGACGATCCTGGCCCGGTTCGGCCTGGACCTGGGCAAGCTCGATCCGGCGCTGGACGGCGAGCCGCTGACGAAGGCGGCCGCCAAGCCGGTCCTCAAGGCCCCGGAGAAGAAGGCCGCCGCCGGCAAGGCCCGAGGCGGCGCCAAGAAGAAGCCCGCCTGACGGCCCGGCGCCTATCGTGCCGGCGGCCGCCGGGCGACGGCGATCAGCCGCCGGCTGTGGCGGGTGAAGCGCCCCAGCGGCGGCCAGCCGTGCAGGCGAATGTCGCCGAAGCCCGCGGCCCGGAGCATGGCCCGCATGTCGGCGCCGTTGTAGATGCGCATGGAGATGTGCCGGCGGTCGGGGCCGGTCGGCAGGTGGAAGGTCCAGTCGCTCTCGACCCGCCCGGCGCGGGCGAGCCAGCGGTTCTCGTGCGTGACGCGAATGCCCGCGAACGTGTGCTCGTGGCGGGCCTTGAAGTGCCCCAGCAGCCACGACTTGTTGATGCCCTCCACGAGGAAGCCCCCGCCGGGCCTCAGGGCCTCGAAGACGCGGCGGCAGAAGCCCACGTTGTCGGCGTCGCCGAAGTAGCCGATGCTGCCGAACCAGTTGAAGGCCGCGTCGAACTCGCCGTCGAAGTCGATCTCTCGCATGTCGCGGCGGACGAAGCGGATGTCCAGCCCGCGCCGGCGGGCCTCGCGCCGGCCGCGGCGCAGGTACCCCGCCGCGAAGTCCACGCCCGTCATCCGCAGGCCCCGCTCGGCCAGGGGCACGGTCAGCCGCCCGAAGCCGCACGGCACGTCCAGCACGCGCGTGCCCCTGCGAACACCCAGCAGGCGCCGGACGATTCGCGTCTGCTCGGCCGTCCCCTCGTCGTCGAACGACCCCGCCAGGACCTCGCCGTACGTCGCGTCGAAGAACCCCTCGAACCATTCCGCCTCGCGGCTCATTGTCATCTCCACTGGATCTTGGGTGCCACGGTCTCACGCGGAAGCGAAGCGCCCGCGGGTGGCCGTGCTCTCACCATTGCGGCAATCGCACATCCCCGGCCGCACGGCCACGCGCCGGGCCTTGGGCCCGCCGTGAGACCGCGGCACCCGTTCCCGGCGTTATGTGATCAGAAGGGGTGGGAAACTGTCTCGGTTGATGGGGATCGGCTCGTCGGTCGCCTCTGCCCAAGCACGGTAGCTTGACCAGCGCCATTGCTCCGGCTGCGTGACCAGCCCCCGGCGAACGGGATTGTAGTGCAGGTACTCAAGCTTCTCGTGCATGTCCCTGACGGAGCGCATGCTCCGGTCGTACCCGCCGCCCGATTGCCAGAACCGGTGCGTGATGCTGCCGTCGGCGTGGTGGTGCGCCATTCGCTCCAGGAATCCCGGTGCGTTCTTCCGAACCCACGCCACGGCGCGCCGCGCCACCGGAGTCTTGATCGCCTCCAGGATGCGGCTGATCCGAACCCCTTGGTGCGGTAGCAGCAGGATGTGGACATGATCCGGCATAATGACGAAGCCCCAGAGCTCAAAAGGCCGTTTTGCACGGGCAGCGTCGATGGCATCGACCACCCAGTGACACGTCCGGTGCCTGCGGAGAAACGCTTGGCGACGGAAGCAAGAGAACGTCAAGAAATGAGCGCTTCCGTATTCATCCCAGCGCTTACATCGCTTCCGGTGGTACCCCTTGTCATCCTGTACCATGCGCGGCCCCCTCTGGACTCGTTGGATGCCAAGGTCTCTTGCGCGGCGGGCGGCCGCGCTGGTGCAACCATCCTCGTATCGCAAGACTGACAGCACGGCCACCCGTCGGGCCTCTGGCCCGCCGTGAGACCGTGGCACCCATTGAGCCTCTGGCCCGGGGTCGATTCTCAGCAGCCAAACGCCGCCGTCTACAGGCACTCGTTGACGAGGTTCTCCAGCATCTCCACGCGGCCGGAGGCGTTGGGGGCGGGGTTGCCCTTCTCGAGCATGTAGTCGGCCAGGTCCTTCAGGGTGACCTCGCCGGCCTCGATCTTCGCGCCCAGGCCGGCGTCCCAGCTCGCGTAGCGCTGCTGGATGAAGTCGTCGAGCCGGCCGTCGGCGGCGAGGGCGGCGGCGGCCTTCAGGCCCCGGGCGAAGGCGTCCATCCCGCCGATGTGGGCGTGGAAGAGGTCCACCGGCTCGAAGCTCTCGCGGGCGACGTGGGCGTCGAAGTTCAGCCCGCCCGTCGTGAAGCCGCCCATCTTCAGCAGCGTCCGCATCGCGAACGTCGTGTCGTACAGGTCCGTGGGGAACTGGTCGGTGTCCCAGCCCAGCATCAGGTCGCCCCGGTTGGCGTCGATCGAGCCCAGGATGCCGTTGGCCGCGGCGAACTCCAGCTCGTGGGCGAACGTGTGCCCGGCGAGCGTGGCGTGGTTGGCCTCGATGTTCAGCTTGAGGTGGTCGGCCAGCCCGTATTTCTGGAGGAACGCGAAGCACGCGGCCGCGTCGCTGTCGTACTGGTGCTTGGTGGGCTCCTTGGGCTTGGGCTCGATGTAGAACTGCCCGTCGAAGCCGATGGCCTTCTTGAAGTCCACCGCCAGGTGGAGGAACTTCGCCAGGTGGTCCAGCTCGCGGCCCATGTCGGTGTTGATGAGGCTCTTGTAGCCCTCGCGCCCGCCCCAGAAGACGTACCCCTGCCCGCCGAGGGTCTGGGTGACCTCGATGGCCTTGGCGACCTGTGCGGCGGCGTAGGCGAAGACGTCGGCGTTGCAGCTCGTGGCGGCCCCGTGCAGGTACCGCGGGTGGGCGAACAGGCAGGCCGTGCCCCACAGCGGCGTGATGCCCGTCCGCTCCTGCTGGTCCTTCATGACCTGGACGATCTCGTCGAGGTTGCGGTTGCTCTCGGCGAGGGTCTGGCCCTCGGGGGCGACGTCGCGGTCGTGGAAGCAGTAGTAGTCCACGCCGAGCTTCCGGCAGAACTCGAAGCACGCCTCGACCTTGTTGCGGGCCTCGGTCATCGGGTCGGCGTCGGCCCAGGGCATCTGGCGCGTGGCCGGGCCGAACTGGTCGGCGCAGCCGTTGCAGAACGAGTGCCAGTACGCCACGCTGAAGCGGAAGTGGTCCTTCATCTTCTTGCCGGCGACCACGGCCTCGGCGTCGTAGTGCTTGAAGGTCAGCGGGTCCTTGGAGTCCGGGTCGTAGGGGACCTTCCCGATGCCGCGGAAGAACTCGGCCATGATTCCTCTCCTGCTTCGTGGTAGCCTCAATGCTCGGAAGACCGCCTCACGAGCGAGGCGTACGTTCGGATTGTAGCGTGTTCGCATGGCGGGTCAACCCCGCGAACCAAAGGAGGAATGCCGGTCGCCGGCGGATTCGTGCCCGGCGGCCGGGAGACGGGGCAAGAGCTGGTCGGCTGCATTCCCGCGTGCAAGGGCGCCGGTTTTCTGGGTTAATGAGGGTATGGCCCGATCGCGGCGGGAGAGGTTGTTCGACGAGGCGTTCCTCGGGCGGCTTCAGCGGCTGCACCTGATGGCCAAGCGCCTGGCGGCCCGCGGGGCGGCAGGGGGGCGGCGCAGCCGGCGGATGGGCGACGGACTGGAGTTCGCCGACCACCGCTCGTACGCGCCCGGGGACGACATCCGCTTCATCGACTGGCCCTACTTCGCCCGAATGGAGAAGCTGCTGCTGCGGATGTTCCACCAGCGCAGCGAGGCCGACGTGGCCATCCTGCTGGACGCCTCGGCGTCCATGGCGCCCGGCGGGGTCCTGGAGAAGTTCGATTACGCCTGCCGAGCCGCGGCCGCGCTGGCCTTCGTCGCCATGGGCGGCCTGGAGCGGGTGATCGTTCAGCCGTTCGCCGCCGAGCCGGGCGAGCCTCTGCACACCGGCCGAAACCGCGGCCAGATCCTGGAGGTGCTGGACTACCTGGCGCGCCTGGAGCCCGGCGGGCGGACGGACCTGGCCCGGAGCATCGACCGCTTCGCCCGGCGGCTGGACGCTCCGGCCACCGTGCTGCTGGTCAGCGACCTGCTGGACTGCCGGGACGACCTGTCGGGCGCGTTGGCCCGGCTGCGGGGCGGGCGATGCGAGGTGACGATCCTTCACGTGTATTCTCCGATGGACGCGGCCGGGGAGTTGAACGGGCCGGTGCGGCTGGAGCACGCCGAGACGAACGAGGCGATGGTGCTGCACGTCACGGAGGACGTGCGGGCCAGCTACCGGCGGCGGTGGGAGGCGTTTTGTGCGGGCCTGGCCAGGACGGCGGCGTCGCGGGCGGCGACGTACGTGGCGGCACCCACCGACGTGCCCTTCGAGCACCTCGTGTTGCACACGCTGCGCCAGGCCGGCGTGTTGGCGGGATGATCCACCCGATGAACGCGCTGCGAGCGACGCTGCCGGTGCTCCTGATCGTCCTGGCCCCGCTGGGGATGCTCCACACGCTGTGGGTCAACCCCACGTCGGCCGGCGAGGACGATGTGATCTACTACTACCCGATTCGGGAGAGGGTCGGCCGCGCCGTGCGGGAGGGGCGCTGGCCGATCGAGAACCCCCGCGAGGCGACGGGCATGCCGCTGATGGCCGATCCCCAGTCGGCCGTGATGTACCCCCCGGCGTGGCTGTTCGCCGTGATGCCGGCCAAGCGGGCCTACGCACTGACGCTGCTGGGGGCCTTCTCGCTGGCCGGGGCGGGGGCGTACCTGTACCTGCGGCGGCTGGGGCTGATTTGGGCGGCGGCGTGCTTCGGGGCCGTGGCGTTCATGTTCTGCGGGTTCCTCGTCGGCCACCGCGTGCACTGGTCGGTCCTTCACGCCGGGGCGTACCTGCCGTGGGGGCTGTGGTGCATCGAAGGGCTTCGCCGCCGGCCGGGCGCGGCCTTCGCCTGGATGGTGCCCGTCGGCTACCTGGCCGTCACGGCGGGACACTGGCCGACGCTGGTCCACATGGGGCTGGTCTGGTCGGCGTACCTCCTGCTGCGCGCCCGGCCGCTGGGCAGGTCGCTGGCGCTGGCGGCGGCGGGGATGGTCCTGGCGGTGGCGCTGGCCGGGCCTCAGATCGACGCCACGCGGCGCCTGCTGGCGGAGGCCTCGCGGGACGGCATCGGCTACGCGACGGCGGGGGAGAACAGCTTCTTCCCGGCCTCGGCGGTGCTGGCGGTCTACCCGATGCTGCTGGGCTGCCGGACGCCCAACTTCTTCCCCGCCGAGTGGTGGGGGCCCTGGCACCTCTGCGAGACGCTCGGCTACGTCGGGCTGGCGACGCTGGTGCTGGCCGGGGCCGCGGTGTGGACGATGTACCGCAGGAAGCGGCCCGAGGGCACCGCCGCCGCCGAGGAGGTGACCTTCCGCCCCCTGGTGCGGACATGGACCTGGCTGGGGATCGCCGCGGGCATCTGGATGCTGGGCTACTACCTGCCGACGTACCGGCTGATCCACATGCTGCCCGTGCTGGGGATGGTCCGCTGCCCGGCGAGGATGGTGCTGGCGGCGGACATGGCCCTGGCGACGCTGGCGGCGATCGCGATTCACGCGGCCGCCGGAGAGGGCGTCGCCGAACGCCTGAGGGGCTGCATCCGCCGCGGCGCGGCCCGCGTGCTGCCGATCGCCATGGTCGCCACGCTGCTGGCCCTCGCCGCGGCCGGGGGGATCGCCGTGGCCTTCTTCGGCGGCGAGATCATGTTCTTCGACTGCGGCGGGGCGGGATGGCGGGCCCTGAAGGCCGTCCTGCCGACCAACCCGGCCGTGTGGGTCCAGGCGGTGCTGGCCGCGGCGACGATCGCGGCGGTCCTGGCCTGGCTGAAGGCGCCCCGCCGCCGGGCCGGGCTGCTCGTGGCGATGCTCCTGGCGGACCTGTTCTTCGTGACGGGCTTTGTGGACGTGCCCGCCGACCTCGCCCGCGCGCCCGATCCGGAGCGTTCCCCGGCCGGGGCGCTGCTGGCCGAACGGGCCCCCGACCGCGAGGAGTATCTTGTCTGGGGCATCGACGAGAGCTACCACGACCGCGCGGCCGAGCTGCTGCGGCCCAAGACGGCCCACTCGCTGGGCTTCGGGACGATCAACACGTACGGCCCGTTCCAGTCGCCGGCACACGCGCAGTTGCTGGGGTTCCGCATCTTCGGGACCAACCGCGACTGGGCGCGGCTGGTCCGCCGGAACTACCTGCTGAGCGGCTACGGTGTTCGCTTCCTCCTGGCGGCCCGGAAGGACGTGCGGGAGGTGGTCGAGTCGGTGCGCGTGCCCGACGGCCCGGCCCCGCCGGACGGGCCCGACCTGCTGGGCGGCGATTGGTGGCTGGACCTGGCCGAGAGCATCGGCGGGACGCTGCGGCTGCGGACGCCGGTCCTGTGGCGGTGGTCGATCGCCAAGCAGCCGCTGACGCTGGAGGCGGAGACGGTCTATCGCATCTCGCTGGACGCCCGCGGCCCGGACGGCGGGGCCGCAAACTTCCTGCGGGCGGAGATCCACCAGCAGGGATGGGAGCTGGCCTACGCCGAGACGGAGAAGCTCGGGCTGACGGCCTTCGCCGAGCAGATCGGCGCGGAGTGGCGGCACTTCGAGTGGACCTTCCGCACGCCGCCGGGGCTGAAGGGCAAGGTGCTGTTCCGGCTGTTCACGATGAGCGAGCGGCCGATCGAGGTGCGGAACGTCCGCCTGAGGACGGCCGGCTGGGATCGGCCGATCGGCGCGGCCGGGCGGCTGGCGCCCGGGCAGGCGGTCTACGAGCGGATCGCGGAGCTTCCGGCCGAGCGGCACGGGGACGCCCCCGTGGCCGTCTACGAGAACCGGCTGTGGCGGCCCCGCACGGGGGGCCGGGCGCTCGCGAAGCGGACAGACCGCCAGATCGAGCAGATCAAGTGGCCGGGCGTCGCGGGCGCGCCGGTGCCGGGCGAGCTGCCGCGGATCGGGCTGGAGGTCCGCCACGATCCGGCGAGGGTGTTCTGGAGAACGACGGTCCCGGCGGCGATGGCGTACGTGCTGGCTCTGGCGGGCCTGGCGGCCGCGGGCGGCCGGCGAAGACGGCGAAGCGAAGTCTCGCCTTCCGGCGGCGCGATGATACAATAGAAGGGCATGTCTTGTGTCCGGCAGGCGTTCGGCGGTGCCTCTCGGTCAGGCGACCGCGCCGGGCGGCAGGGGCAGCCGGGCGGCCCCGGCACGCCTCGAATAAGGAAGCGCAGCTATGTCCAGCGTTCCACACGTGGCGGGGAAGAAGGACGAGGGCGCCTCCCTCGGCCGGCAGATGAGCCGGTGGATGGACCAGGTCCTCGGGCGCAACTTCGGGCAGATCCGGCCGTCCGAGAGCTGGCAGCCGGCGGTCAACGTCTGCGAGCACGACACGTACTTCTGCGTGATCGTCGAGCTGGCCGGGGTGAAGGCCGGGGAGATCGACCTCCGGGCCGAAGAGAAAACGCTGGTGCTGTCGGGGGAACGGGCCATGCCCGACGACGAGCAGCCCCGCGGGGGGCCGGTGCGGATCCACCTGATGGAGATCGACCACGGGCATTTCTACCGCGCCGTCGAGCTGCCGCCTGGCGTCGATATCGATGCCATCGAGGCCTTCTACCGTAACGGGTACCTGTGGGTACGGGTCCCCAAAACCGTGTGAGGGCGTCATGACCAGCCAGACCCACAACAAGCCGACGATCATCGGCGAGGACGAGCCCGAGATCACCATCCAGCCGGGCCTGCCCGGCGAGCAGCGCCGGCGCGACCACGCCCTGCACATCCCCCCGGAGGCCGCGGTCCTCTGCGTCCGCAACATGGTGCTCTTCCCCGGCACGATCGTGCCCGTCAACATCGGGCGTGAGAAGTCCCGCCGGCTGCTGGAGGACGTCCTGCCGGACCAGAAGGTCATCGTGGTCGTCTGCCAGAAGAACCCGGAGGTGGACGAGCCGACGGCGGCCGACCTGTACGAGGTGGGCACGGCCGCGGTGATCCTCAAGCTGCTTCGCATGGAGCACGGCAGCCAGACGGTCATCGTCAGCGGGGCCAAGCGGGTGCGCATCGAGCAGTGGCTCCAGGAGGGGCCGTACTTCCGCGCCCGCGTTCGGGAGCTGTCGGACGTGCTGACGCACACGACCGAGACGGACGCGCTGGTGATGAACGCCCGCAACGCGGCGGGCCGGATCATTCAGCTCTCTCCGAACGTGCCCGAGGAAGCGGCGGTGGTGCTGAACAACATCGAGGAGCCCGGCCCGCTGGCGGACTTCCTGGCGTCCAACGTGCAGATGGAGCTGGGCACGAAGCAGAAGCTGCTGGAGGAGCTGGAGGTCAACGGGCGCCTGCGGCGGGTGGGCGTGGAGCTTCAGCGGCAGCTGGAGGTCCTGGAGCTGTCCGACCGGATCCAGAGCCAGGTCAAGGCCAACATCGACAAGTCCCAGCGCGAGTACTTCCTCCAGGAGCAGCTCAAGGCCATCCAGAAGGAGTTGGGGCAGGCCGACGAGAGGACCGTCGAGATCGAGCAGGTCCGGGAGAAGCTCCAGGCGGCGGAGATGCCCCAGGCGGTCGCCGAGGAGGCCTTCCGTCAACTGGACCGGCTCAGCAAGCTGCCGGTGGTCTCGCCGGAGTATCACGTCATTCGCACCTACCTCGACTGGATGGGCGAGCTGCCGTGGAGCCGTACGACCACCGACCAGCTCGACGTCAACCGGGCCGAGCGCGTCCTCGACAAGGACCACTACGACCTCCAGAAGGTCAAGCGGCGGATCCTGGAGTACCTCTCCGTGCGCAAGCTGGCGCCCGAGTCGCGCGGGCCGATCCTGTGCTTCGTCGGGCCGCCGGGTGTGGGCAAGACGTCGCTGGGCCAGTCCATCGCCCGGGCGCTGGGGCGGAAGTTCATCCGCATGAGCCTCGGCGGCATGCGGGACGAGGCGGAGCTTCGAGGCCACCGCCGCACCTACATCGGCGCGATGCCCGGGCGGATCGTCCAGGAGATCCGCAAGGTCGGCATGAGGAACCCCGTCTTCATGCTCGACGAGCTGGACAAGGTCGGCAGCGACTTCCGCGGCGACCCGACGGCGGCCCTCCTGGAGGTGCTGGACCCCGCCCAGAACAACAGCTTCCAGGACCACTACCTCAACGTCCCGTTCGACCTGTCGGCGGTGCTGTTCATCGCGACGGCGAACTACATGGGCACCGTCCCGCCGGCGCTGCGGGACCGGATGGAGATCATCGAGCTGCCCGGCTACACCCAGCAGGAGAAGCTCCACATCGCCACGAAGTACCTCCTGCCCAGGCAGCTCAAGGAGAACGGCCTGAAGCCCACCCAGGCGCGATGGACCGATCCGGCCATCGTACGGATCATCGAGCAGCACACGCGGGAGGCCGGCGTCCGCGAGCTGGAGCGACAGATCGGAACGGTCTGCCGGCACGTCGCGTCGCTGGTGGCGACCGGCAAGGCGCGGTCGCGGAAGATCACCTTGAGGATCGTGGCCGAAGTGCTGGGCCCGGCGCGGTACGAGAGCGAGGTGGCCCTGCGGACCTCCACGGCGGGGGTGGCGACCGGGCTGGCCTACACCCCGACCGGCGGGGAGATCATCTTCATCGAGGCGACCTCGTTTCCGGGCAAGGGCCGGCTGACGCTGACCGGCCAGATCGGCGACGTGATGCGCGAGTCGGCCTCCGCGGCCATGAGCCTCATCAAGAGCTCCGCCAAGAAGCTGAACATCGACGCCGAGCAGCTCCAGCAGGCCGACGTGCACATCCACGTGCCCGCCGGGGCCGTGCCGAAGGACGGCCCGTCGGCCGGCGTGGCGATGGCCACGGCGCTGACGAGCCTGTTCACCGGCGCGCCGGTCCGCAAGGAGGTCGCCATGACCGGCGAGATCACGCTGCGGGGGCTGGTCCTGCCGATCGGGGGGGTCAAGGAGAAGGTCCTGGCCGCCCAGCGGGCGGGGATCCGCACGGTGATCCTGCCGGAGCGGAACCGCAAGGACCTCGCCGACGTACCGGAAGAGGCCCGCAAGGAGGTGTCGTTCCACTTCGCCAAGACGCTCCAGGACGTCCTGGACGTGGCGCTGGACGGCACGGGGGGCAGGAAGAAGCCCCGGCGGAAGTGATCCGCATCTCTCGGCACCCCTCTGCTGCCGGCCGGGCAGGAAGCGCGCAAAAAAAAACCGAGTCGATCCGGCTGGACTTGATCGACTCGGCCCTCCTTCCCTTCGGTCAAGCCTTTACAGCCTGACTCGTTCCGGTCGGCTGCATCGAGGCGCCGAAGCCCTCGGCTTGTGCCTTTTGCCCTCCGGCAAAGGCCTCCGTTCCGTGTGAATACTTACAAGAACCGTGCCACATACCGGCCAGGGCGGGGGATGAGGGCACCCGTGCCCCGCAAGAGCCTTCTTGAATAGCATTTAGAATGCGAGAGCCTCCTGTTGCGATTCTGCTGCCAAATGTCGGCGCGCGCCGCAGCGCGTCAACAACGGCCCCCCGGTGATCCATCGTAAGTATCTGTCCTGTAAAATTATTGCGCCATATGCCACGCGCGCTTATGGAAAGCAACATGCCGGGCGATGCAGGGACTATTGCCAGATTGGCCGCGCGATTCCTCCCTCGGCCGCCCGCCGTCGTGTGGCAGGTGGCCGGACACCGGCCCCTCGCCGGGGCGGGGGACGAATCCGCAAGGGGCCTTTTCCCGCTCCCTGGTCGCGCGTACAATACAAGGGTGAACGTCTGTACGAGGGATGGAGTGCGATAACATTCCGGGTCTACAACGGGCGGTTTGACATGAACCTTGGCGCGTCCCCCCCCGCGCGCCACGTGTCGGCCGCCCGCTTCTTTTGGGCGGCCTTCCGCTCAGGGCCACCGGTCGGTTGGGGCGGGACTTCGCTCGGCGCCCATGCTATCCTTCCGCGGGGCGGCGTTGCGTGTGGCGTGATGGATTCGGCTATGCGCTGCTCTGGAACCGCCGCCTTCCTGTCGCGTCCAAACCGGCGAGACTCCGAGGCCCTCGCGTCGAGATCATCCCGAAGGAGACGGATATGCAGACACCACGCGGCCGCATCACTCGGATAACGGCGGTCCTGTCTTTGGGGCTGGCGATCGGCGGGGCGGGGCTGCTGGCGGCGCCGTCGCCGGAAGAGCTTCTTTCCCAGGCGAAGCAGCAGTACGAGCGGCACAACTACAAGCAGGCGGCAGCGCTCTGCCAGCGCGCCCTGGACGCCGGCCCGGCCGAGAAGGCGCTGTTGCCGCTTCGCCGGCTTCAGGCGATGAGCCACTGCAAGCTGCGCGACAACAAGGCGCAGACAACCGTGGCGGAGGCCGTCAAGCAGCACCCGGCCCTGGAGAAGGACCCCGACTTCCTGGTGGTCGTGGCCGAGTACGACGCCAGGCGGGGGAACGTCAGGGAGGCCTACGAGCGGTATGTCCGGGCGGCGGAGCTGTACGAGAAGGCGGGCAAGCCCGCCGAGGCCGCCGACGCCTGGTTCGGCGCCGTCGCGCAGCTCCAGCGGAACTACTCCGCCCTGCCGGAGCCCAAGCCGACGGCCGAGAAGAAGACCTGGACGTGGCAGGAGCGGCAGCGGCTGGCGATCGAGAAGGCGGTGGAGATCTGCGAGCACATCGCGACGTTGAAGGTCGACGGCGCCCGGAAGGGCCGGGCCATGCTGCTGGGCGGGCAGGTGCTGTCGCGGCTGGGCGACTGGCCGAGCGTGGAGAAGGGCATCGCGTTGTGGCGGCGGTGCGTGAAGGAGTTCGGCACGTCGCCGTCGGCGCCGCAGGCCCAGTACGAGATCGCCTCGGCGCTGGAGCGGTTCGGGCGGTTTGTCGAGGCCCTGGGCGAGTACGCCGCCGTGATCGAGAACTATCCCAACCATGCGCTGGCCAAGCAGGCCCGCGTTCGCATCGAGTCCATCAAGGCCCCGCAGGTGCTGGTCTCGACCGACAGGGGCCATCTGCCGGGCGAGAAGGTCAAGCTCCACTGGCGGATCCGCAACCTGCGGAAGGTGCACCTGACGGCCTGGCGCGTGGACCTCGTCGAGGCCGCCCGGAAGCAGTTGTGGTGCGTGAACGACTTCTTCCGCGCGGTGAGGGACGGCAAAGGCGAGCCGGTCGCCGAGTGGGCCTTCCCCACGCCGGACGAGGGCAAGCACCAGTTCCACCTTCACCATCCGCCCGTCGAGGGCCGCGAGCAGACCACGCTGCCGATCGACGTCCCCCTCGAGAAAAGCGGGGCGTACCTGGTGCGGGCGACGGGCTCCAACCCCGACGGCAAGAGCGCCGAGGGGTATTGCCTCGTCCTCCTCAGCAAGCTCGCCGCCGTGGCGAAGGCCGACGGCGACCAGATCGTCGTGCTGGCGACCGATTCGACGACGGGCGCCGCCGCCCAGGGCGCCGACGTTGCGGCCATGCGGCAGTACGAATACCGGAACAAGCAGCCGGTCGTGGACCGCGCCGACGGCAAGGTCGACGATGGCGGCCTCTGCGAGCTGAAGCTCGCCAAGCGGCGGAACCATAGCTGGCTGGTGGCCGTGCGAAAGGGCGCCGAGCAGGCGCTGGTCGTGCGGGGCGGGTTCCGCTGGTACTGGTGGGGCTACGGCAACCGGTTCAAGGTCTACGGCTTCACCGAGCGGCCGGTGTATCGGCCCAAGCAGACGGTGCATTTCAAGGAGATCATCCGCCTGCACGACGAGGGGACGTACACGAACTACGCCGGCAAGAAGGTGCACGTGACGATCCGCAACCCGAAGGGGGAGACGGTCTACGCCAAGGACCACGTCACCGACGAGTATGGGGCGGTCGAGGGCTCGCTGGCGCTGGCCGAGCAGCCGCCGTTGGGCGTCTACTACATCGAGGTGAAGCTGGAGGGCAACCAGCGGCTGGGCCACTGGTACGCCCAGGGCAACCAGTTCCGCGTGGAGGAGTACAAGAAGCCGGAGTTCCAGGTCACCGTCGAGCCGGGCACGAAGGACTACCGCGTCGGCGACGAGATGAAGATCAAGATCGCCGCGCGCTACTATTTCGGCCAGCCCGTCGCCGACGCCGAGGTCAAGTTCACCCTCCGCAAGCAGAGCTACACCCACCACTTCGAGTGGCCCCGGCCGTGGGACTGGTACTTCGAGGACGTCTTCTACGGGCGCCGCTACGGCCGGGGGTATCGCCCCTGGTGGCGGCCGCAGTTCGACGAGCTGGTCACCACCGGCACGATCCAGACCGACGGCAACGGCGAGGCGTTCGTCACCGTCAAGGCCGAGCCGATCAAGGGCCACGAGGAACTGGACCTGAAGTTCGTCGTCGACGCCGAGGTGACCGACTCCTCCCGTCGCGTGATCCGCGGGCAGGGGGAGGTGAAGGTCACCCACGCGCCCTTCTTCATCCACGCCAAGCCGGCCCAGGCGGTCTACCAGCCGGCCGACAGCGTCGAGGTGAACGTCAAGACCGAGGACCCCAACAAGAAGGCGGTGGCAGGGGACTTCGACGTGGAGGCCTGGCGGGTGGAGCGAATCCGCAAGGTGGCAAAGAAGGACGGCCGGGACGTCGTCGAGTTCGAGGAGAAGCTCGCCCAGAAGGTCTTCGCCAAGAGAATCAGCGTTCCCGAGACCGGCAGGGCGTCCATCCGCTTCGTGCCGGACATGACCGGACACTTCAAGGTGATCGTGCGGGAGGCCTCCCCGAAGGCCGGCCGGAAGCCCGTCGAGGGCGCCTGCGAGTTGTGGATCGCCTCGCGCACCGGCGCCGAGGCCCACTACGCCTACAGCGACCTGAAGCTCATTCCCGCCTCCGACCAGTACGAGATCGGCCAGACGCTCAAGGTGCTGGTCAACACCAGCAAGGCCGACAGCCGCGTCCTGCTGACCGCCGAGGCCGACGACCTGCTGATCGTCCGCGTGGTGCACGTGGCCAGGAACAGCCAGCTCGTGGAGCTGCCGGTCACCAAGCCGCTCTGCCCGAACTTCACGCTGACGGCCACGCTGATCCGCGACAACCGGCTGTTCATGGACAGCAAGGAGATCGTGGTCCCGCCGACGCACCGGTTCCTGAAGATCGACGTGAAGCTCGACAAGGGCAGCCTCGGCGGGGGCGAGGACGGCAAGTACCAGCCGCGGGAGAAGACCAAGGTCCGCCTGACGATCACCGACCGCCAGACGGGCAGGCCGGTGGTCGGCCAGGTCGCGCTGATGATGGTGGACTCCAGCGTGTACTACATTCAGCCGGAGTTCCGCGACGCGATCGAGAAGGCGTTCTACGGCCACACGCGGCAGGTGCGGGTCTCGACGATGAACAGCTTCGCGGCCTGCGGGTCTGTGAACCCGTCGATCGGCCCGGACGACCCGTCCATGCGCTATCGCCAGCGGCGGGGCGGACCGATGCTGGGGTTCGGCGCGGCCCAGGGCGGGGGCGGGGCGTTCGTGCCGGCCCCGGCAATGGCGCCGATGGAGGCGATGGATGGCCTCTCCGTCAATGCCGCCCGCGCCCCGATGGCCAAGGGCGCCGCGCCGGGCAAGAAGGCGGCCGACGAGGACCCCGGGGGCGGGGGCGGCCTGGCCGAGACGATCGTCCGCAGCGAGTTCCGTGACACGGTGCTCTGGGCCGGCACGGTCGAGACCGACGCCGACGGCCGCGCGGCCGTGGACGTGACCCTGCCCGATCAGCTCACCACGTTCGCCCTGCACGCCATCGCGGTGGACAAGGACACGCGGGTCGGGCAGGCCCAGAGCGACGTGATCACCACCAAGCGGATCATCGCTCGGCTGGAGAGCGGGCGGTTCTTCACGGAGGGCGACCACAGCTACGTGACGGTGATCGCCCACAACTACTTCGAGCAGCCGGCGAAGCTGCTGGTGGACCTCGGCGCGACCGACGCGATGGAGATCCGCCGCGTGCACGTCGGCGGGGCGTGGCGGGACTACAAGGCCGGCGACGCGATCGAGGTCACCGTGCCCGGCGGCGGAGAGCAGCGGCTGGACTTCCTGACCACCGCCGTCCGGCCGGGCGAGGTGGTCCTGACGGCCCGCGTCCGCGGCGAGCGGGAGTCCGACGCGATCCGGCTCACCAAGCCGATCGTCCCCTGGGGCGCCAGCAAGATCGTCTCGAGCTCCAACGTCCTGGCCGGCGGGGCCGATCAGTCCGCGCAGATCGAGATCGTCGTGCCCGCGGAGATCAAGGCCGGCAGCCAGTCGCTGACGGTGCTGCTGAACCCCTCCGTGGCGTCGGTGGCCGTCGAGGCCCTGCCGTTCCTGGCGGCCTATCCGTACGGGTGCGTCGAGCAGACGATGAGCCGCTTCCTGCCGACGGTCCTGATGCGCAAGACGCTCCAGGAGATGGGCGCCGACCTCGAGCAGGCCCGCCGGCACGTCGAGCAGCAGGTCGCCGCCGACCCGAAGCTCGCCGGGCGGTGGAAGCTCATCCGCCAGCGGATGCACCGCAACCCCGTCTACGACGCCGCCGAGGTCGATCGCATGATCGCGGCGGGCCTGAAGCGCCTGGCCGACCTCCAGCACCCCGACGGGAGCTGGGGCTGGTGGAAGCACGACGGCGGCAACGCCTACATGACCGCGTACGTGCTGTTCGGCCTGACCGTCGCCCGCGACTGCGATGTGAAGCTGCCCGACGGCATGCTCGATCGCGGGGCCAAGTGGCTCGCCGAGCACGCCGCCAAGCCCAAGCCCGAGGCCAACGCCTCCTGGTGGACCCGCCACATCTACGACGACAACACGCGCGTCTACGCCCTGCACGTCCTGGGGCGGATCGACGCGGCCCACCTCAAGCAGCCCAAGCTCGCCGACCACCTCGACCGCCTCTACAAGCAGCGCGACGAGCTGAGCGACTACGGAAGGGCCTTCCTGGCCCTGGCCCTCCACGCCGCCGGCAGGAAGGACGAGGCGAAGATCGTCGTGGAGAACTTCCAGAACACCGTCGACCTCGACGAGAAGGTCGGCACCGCCGGGTGGGGCCAACGCCAGGGCTGGTGGTACTGGTACCAGGGCGCCGACGAGACCACCGCCTGGGTCCTCCAGGCGATGATGACCGTCGCGCCCGAAAGCAAGTTCATTCCGATGGCCGTCAAGTACCTCGTCCGCAACCGCCGCGGCGTGGTGTGGGGCAACACGAAGTCCACGGCGACGGCCGTGTTCGCCCTGGCCCGCTACGCCAAGGCCGCCGGCGAACTGGACTGCGACCAGACGTTCGAGGTGACGGTCGGCGGGGTGACCCAGACCGTCCGCGTGACGAAGCAGAACATGTTCAGCTTCGACGACCGGGTCGTCCTGTCCGGCGGCGACCTCGCCCCGGGCAAGCACACCGTCCAGATCCGCCGGAAGGGCAAGGGCGCCCTGTACTGGGCCGCCCACCTGACCTACTTCACCACGGCCGAGCGAATCCAGGGCGGCGGCAACCAGATCGCCGTCCGGCGGGAGTACTTCCGCCTCGTGCCCGAGGAGTTCCAGAACACCCGCCGCGTGTGGAAGGACGGCCAGTGGGTCGAGGAGAAGTTCCTCGACCTGCGGCACAAGCCCCAGCCGCTGGCCTTCGGGGCCGAGGTCGCCAGCGGCGAGCTGGTCGAGGTCCAGCTCACCATCGACGCCGAGAACAACTTCGAGTACCTCGTGTTCGAGGACCCCAAGCCGTCCGGCTGCGAGCCGTACCGGCTGGTGAGCGGCCACGCCTACGGCGGCGGGACGTACGCCAACATGGAGCTGCGGGACACGAAGGTGGTGTTCTTCGCGAACTGGCTGTCGAAGGGCAAGCACGACCTGAAGTACAAGCTGGTCTGCGAGCAGCCGGGCACGTTCCGAGTGCTGCCCAGCCGCGGCGAGGCGATGTATACTCCCTTCGTCGAGGCGATCAGCGACAGCGGAAAGATCGTCATCACGACCAAGCCGGTGAAGTGAGCGCTTCCCGCCGGGCGGCGGATCGTACCGGCAGAGGCCGGCCTCGACGCCTGGACGCAGCATGTGAAGCCGATGGAGAAGCTGCCGTCGTGGATCGTCGAGCGGCCGATCGCGCACCGCGGCCTGCATGACCGCGCGTCCGGCGTTCCCGAGAACTCCCTGGCGGCGTTCGAGGCGGCCGTCGCGGCTGGGTACCCCATCGAGCTGGACGTCCAGCTCCTGGCCGACGGGCAGGTCGTCGTCTTCCACGACTTCGACCTGACGCGCCTGACCGGCGACGGCCGGGACGTGGCCGACTGCGCCGCCGAAGACCTTCGCCCCCTGCGCCTCGACGGGACGGACCAACCCGTCCCGCTGCTGGCGGAGGTGCTGGCGGCCGTGCGCGGGGGAACGCCGCTGCTTATCGAACTGAAGAGCCCCAGCCGCAAGGACCGCCGGCTGGAACGGGCGGTGGGGGCGCTGCTGGCGGATTGCGGCGACCCGGTGGCGGTGCAGTCGTTCAATTCGCTGTCGCTGAAGTGGTTCTGCGAGCACATGCCTGAGGTCCCCCGCGGGCA
>Ga0307380_10003817_pt1 | contig 20601 bp, 17 predicted proteins | sample UN3MG_FD_202239 | JGI IMG/M metagenome (GOLD analysis project Ga0307380, IMG submission 202239) | Soil microbial communities from Risofladan, Vaasa, Finland - UN-3 | ecosystem: Environmental > Terrestrial > Soil > Coastal area > Acid sulfate soil | place: Finland: Risofladan, Vaasa | collected... | reverse complement strand
GTGTTTGTCAATCTTGAGTCAAGATGACCATTGCAATTAATAGACAAATATGTCAACTTCAGGATATGAAACCAGACATATTGTTACGACTTGTCAACATTTGGTGACAAGGTACCCGAAAATGTCCACCTTTAGTCTTTAAGGTTGGGCTAAATCCCATACTTTCTCAGTAGCCATTTAGGAACCTTCCGGTTCTTCCGGCCGTTGAATTCCTTATTGATGGCCGTGTATATCTCTAAATCACGACTTGCGCTTATCTCCCAGGGCCATGTACCAATCTCGGATATGGAAAGAGGCAATTCCTCGTGATGGTGATAGTTCCGGTTCCCTTCTTCGCAGAGCTGCAGGGCTCGGCTGATTATGGTTCTCACAAGCCAAATTGAGGGATTCTTGCGAAACGTCCCATCCGTAGACGTGGCAAACCAGCGGCCATGTTCAACCTTTGCCGTCTGCTCCTCTATCCACCCCACGCTTGTCATGCCGTGAAATTGCCTAACAGTATCGCCTTTTTTAAATTCTGTTTGCCAACCGCTCTCAGAGCTCACGTAAGCGGCGATCGCATGTCCGGCATCATCATAGGCCGAGTAGAGGATCTTCTGCTTGTAGCCAAGCTTGCGTAGTTTCGAGGCTAGAGGATAGGCTACCTTCTTCCCAAACTCATGCCGTTCTGCATGGGCAACATAGGCCTCATTCCATAGCCCGATCCAGGTGGGATGCAAGGGAAGCTCAACTATCCCATGCAAGGCCGGATAGGTATTCTTTAGGCCGACAATCTCTATCACCTTCTCTGCCAGCTTATCCCTGAAATCTTGGGCTATTTTACCCTGATCGTATATCCCATTTACGCCATTGCAGTTATTATAATAAGGATGTATCAGCCTATGCTCGGCCTTTTTCGTTCCGCAATGGTCGAATAAGTCCACGTAGAGGGCTATTCTGAAATCGTTGCATATACGGTTCAGCCTAGAGAGCTGGATTAAAAAATGCTCATTGAATACCCTGAGATCGAATACGCCATTTTCATCTTTCTCATAAGGCTGAGACGACTTCCCCTGTGGACCCCATACATTGAAAAGGAATATGCGAAGGTACCTGACTCGCCTAAAATAGAGGGATCGGCAGTATTGGGCAACCTGGGCATCTGACCACCCCTCCATTCTACCGACAAAATCAAGGACAGCCATTACCAGGGGGATTTTTTTCGTCATGTTTCTCCTGTTCGATCACCGTGTTGTCCAAAAGAAATTAGACACATCTTTAATAGCCTTTACCGTGGCGTGTCCAGTGTTTAAATCCTTGTCTATGGTAAGTATCCTGAAAACTTCGTCATCGTAAATCACTATATCATCACCCTCATGATCTTTAAGAATATACGTTAAATAGAATTTATCACATGGATTAAGAAGCAAAGCGTTTGCCGGGAGGATCACATTTTCAATAACTTCAATAGGCTCCTCCAGCATACTTAAAAGATTTTCGCTTAAATCCCGGAGTTGAAATTCGTTTGCGAGAATGGTGTCAAAATCTATTTGTGCCGTTTCGTTGTTGTTCCATTCTGCTGTCAGAGATTCCTGGCGATTCTCATATTCGTAATAACCACTATAGGGGAGATAATGACTTCGCCCAACAACGGTTTTGAAACACTGGCCAGTATCCTCATGAAAATCAGGAGCTTTAATATAATCCTCCACTCGGTAATGTGGGGAATCCTCTGGCACGCTCTCCTCATATCTGTGAAAATGAATCAACCCATCGAGCCTGGAAATGGTTTGAAAAACATTCGATTTCTTCCATTTTATAAGCTCATCTATTGAGTCTACTTCCTCAGCAAGCCACACGCCACATTCAATCAATCTGTTTTCTTTGAGATCAATAAGCGAGGCTATATCCAAGCCATATTTGGATCTGCCATTTAAAGTGACATATAAGAAGTAGAGAAAATCAGCTACCAAAACCGAATAATCGCCAGTTTCAAAATCAATTTTTATCCCCAAGGTATCACAAGTGATAATATCTCCCTCTGCAATAGCCGCACTTACCGTAAATTCACCATTTGTCAAATCTGTCGTATAATCTACGCCCTCTGTTAATGTGCTTTTTACGCCCGCTCCTGTCGTCTGATATACGGCCTGAATCTCTTGAAGGGGAGCATTTAGACCAGCCGTAATAACATTTTCATAATAAATTTTAATCCAATCTGTATAGGCCCGGATATATGCGGTCTCATCACCGGCTAAAGTCAGTTGAACCTTTCCGTCACTTGTGGCATCGGTATCCGAGCAATCGGCCGCATTGACCACCAATACGCCATCCACATAAACATCTACAGTCTGAGCCCCCCCGTCAACCTCAAGCCTAAATGTTGTCCAAACATTGCCCGCCCAGCTAAGGGGCGTTGAATTCCATCCGGCTCCGTCATAGACTTCTATTTCATCAGAATCGATAGAAACATAAAGCCTGAATATTCCATTCCATGCCTCAATAAAATAGCATCTCGGATCGGAGCGATCCGCCCAAGAGAGCTTTCTATACAGTTTTATCTCTATCGTATAATCCGATGGCAGCCCGGTAGCGAGGGTTCTGTGGATTCTAGCGTAGGCTGTTGCTGGAGTGCCATCAGTGGCAACGTAAAATTCAAAGCATTCTTTATCGTCATACTCGACAGCATACATACGTCCTTGACCTGTACTCGCGTCCGTCCAGGCAGCCAAACTTGAGCAATCATCATCCAAATAGTCAACTCTATCCACCTCCCGGTTAAAATAGGTTTGACTTATCTTGAATTTATGCGTATTCGTATCAATCTCGGGAGGCTTTATATCCTCAACACGACCTAGAAGGATTGGCTTTTTTTTGTTGCGCCATTCAGTTTCGCAGGCCGGGTAAGTGGATTCATCTAAAATATCTATGGGGATTTTTTTTAGCAAAACCCTTTCATCTTCAATATCTATTATAACGGTCTTTCCCCAAATGGGGTCTTTCGTTATTCCGACAAAGAAATAAACCAACTCATCATAATCATCCCCCTTTTTCCCAGCTTTCAAGCTTGCCGGATTATTATGCCAGAGATAACCTTGCGGGGCTCGCCTTGTCCAATAATAGCCCGAGGCGTTATTCAATATTATTGATCCATAATTGATTTGCTCGTCAGGCTGGTAATAATCTCCTACTGCCTGGGATATGACAGGAAGAGCATTCGTGGGAAGGAAAACATGGCAATCGATCTCTCGCCTGAATCGCCATATTTCAATATCATCGACATAGGCGGAGGCGCTTGTCAGAGCATTGCTAACAACAAAGAATTCATACGAGCTGTAATCTTTGTGAGCGATAAAATCTATGTCTACTTCCATCCAATCTGTCGCACTTGAAATGGGAATCCATGTTAAGGCTGTCTCCCAGTTTCCATTGCTATTGAGATAGACGTTGCTTCCCGTATCCTTGAGCCTAACCTTAATGGTTTTTCCGCTTGCAGACTCAAAATGCTTGAACCGTATCCTGGCCCTGCGCCCGGGTCTCAGCACTATATCGTCACGCGATATAAGGCAGGCGTCGCCTCCGGCATCACCGGTAAGCTTTACCGAATATGCTGAATGTTCGCCATAAACATTTGTACCTTCTTTGGTGATGGTTGAAGTGTCATAAACGGTTGTTGTCCAGTTTTCGGCCACAGTATCAGAATCCCAGAATTCCAAAGTCCCATTTGCCTCTTTCAGTAAATCCTCGTATGGCTCAAACTGGTATGGCCTGTTCGAGATGTATTCCCACCAGAAAGCTACGATATTATATTGAGTGCCAGACAGTGATTCGGGAGAATCCGAACCTGATGTGTGAACGTAAAGACGCTTATTCAAGTCATCATAATAGAATGTCGAAGGGGTGGCATGGCAGGCGGCAACAGAAAACACCTCATTGTAGACTTCCCCATCCTCTTCGACTTTTGTAATCTCGCCATTGTCAGGCAGGTCGATATACCAGGTGTTTGTAACGCCCGACTCGCCCTGCGTCCAGGGCTCCTCATGAAGTTTCCGGCCCAACTCATGTTCGAAAACTATCAGCTTTTCCCAGTCGTCGAACTGCCCAAATTCTGATACCCTGGATATGACAGGGGTTGATTCGCTGACACCCATTCCGGTTTCTGCCTGGGAGCCGGTGAACTCATAAGCCCCCATATCGACGCCCGCTCCCTGCGGGACAGACGTGCCAATAATGTCCTCAGTCAGGCCAACATCTAACCCAGTATCAATAGAGGGCGAACCCAATTGAAGAGTGAAAACCTTACTTCCGATGTCGGTAAATAAGGGATCGGTATCAAACAGTGTTGATGTTCCGGTATCAGTATAAGTTCCAGCTCCGGCTTTGGCCGCATCCTCAAAGCAGTTATAGCCTCCGGTAACTGTTTTGCCAGTGTCGATATTTATGGAATCTCCAGTAGAATTCCTCTCTATGCAATTCCGAAGAATACAGGATTCGTCAATATTAAATCCGTGCCCCCCAGCTCCCTCGGAAATCAGATTGTAAAGTTCGTTTGAAGCCCCCGTAAGAACCTTGACATTATCACTTCCGTTTCCATAGATCAGGCTGTAATAGGCCTTATTCGATGCTCCGCTTATCTCGAGGCCGATTCCTGTGTTGCTGTAGATTTTATTATAATAGCCTTCGCCCGAATCACCCGAGATGATGGCCCCGCCATCCCCGTTTCCGTAGATGAGATTCAGATAATAGTCAACGCTGTCACCCGAGATTGACAGGCCATCCCCACCATTGTCCTTAATCGTGCTGTCATGGATAATATTGGTGTTCCCTGTGACCAAAACTCCGATAGCTACTCCATCTCTGGCTGTTATTCCATCCAGTTCGCAATCGGTTCCATCAAGCAGGATATTGGCTACCGAGGCGCCAATTACATCGATATTTTCAACCTTAATATAATCCTTACCGTTTCCGTCAATGCCGTATGGCCCCGTTGTCGTCATGGTGTGGGTGTCGGGATCTGCGTCATCCGTGCATCTCACATAAACGGTTGTCCCGTTGTACGACCAAACCCCAGAGCCCCGCCCCTCAAATGTCGTAGGCGTATCCGTATCCCACGGAACGTAAGAAAGTGGGGTACCATCCTCATTCAGCACAGAAGGAACTGGATCTATTGTTTTCTTGAATATCGCTGGATTATAGACAGCAATCTCATCAAAATAAAGAGTAGTTCCGGTATCGACTCTTGTCTGCTGAAGCCTAATAAAAATTGACTCACAAAGAGCAGGATATGTAAATGGCCCAAGTGCATTCTTTACCCAAGCAGCCGTAGCCTCTGCTGGAGTTCCCAAGTCAATCCAGGCAGCATTGGTCACATCCCAAACAAGAAGTTTCCATGTTGATTCTGTACCTTGTTTCACATAGATGTTAATTGATACTTTATCTCCAGGGGTAACTCCTTTTGTTATATTATCAGACTGAGCAGTAGAATTGCCTGTACCCGTTGTCGTTTCAAGGCAGTTTCCATCCTGTACAGGATCAGGAAGAACACAAGCTATGCTTGAACCTGCCCCACCTGCCAGCCAATTATCTGTATTGACCGTGAACTTCCCATTTACTATCATAGTGTCAGCTACAACATCATCAGCCACTACCCAAGTAGTTTGCGCACCGCCCCCTGTATCAATAATAGGCTTTGCCCCAGAGCCGTACGCGCCAAATGTTAAAATCGATCCGCTTCCACCATCTACGGGAACGGTTATGCTCCCCGCATGAACCTCGTCCCTCCTCAGTAAAACAAAATCCCCGGCTACCAGGCCGGTTATGTCGGATAGTTCCGTCCATGCAGCATTGGCTCCGGTAAGCGCTGGAGTGGTCCCGTCTCCCCCCGCCGAATTCGGGTCTACATAATAAATAGCTTCCCCTGCGCCCGAGGCCGGATACTCATGAGCGCCTATATCAACGCCATCCCCGACAGGAACAGGATTGCCCCAATAGTCTTCCGTAAGGCTTACGTCATTCCCTATATCTAGGCATGGAGAATCTGATTGAAGTTTGAAATTGTCAGCCCCACCCGCAGCAGGATTTACAAGTTTTGGGTCAGAGGTTATAGAATTGGCATCATAACCTAGAGCCTGCCATGCGGCCCAGGCTTTACTAGACCCGGCATACATATAACTGCCGCCCGCAGGATGATAAACGCAGTTGTAATTGGATACGAGCCCAATCTGTCCGTTGACACCGTACCTGATCTCATAAACGGAATTCTGGCAGAGGATGTTGTTTTTCAGGGTATAGCCTACAGATGTCCCATAATGACCTATTCCTACTGGAGAGTTGCCGTAGAAAACGCAGTTATAAACCTCAGTCCCATTGCCGGATGAAATTGTTAGGCCGCCCCTGAAAAGGCTTTGGGTTCCCTGACCATTATTATAGCTAATGAGGTAGTGCCACTTATTCCCACTCAAACCGTTATCATAAAAGCCTGATCCTTCGTTGTTATATGAGATGTTATAACGAAAAGTACAATTCTGGGTATTATCATCAGCATGGATACCCGTTCCCTCTGAACCGTCAGATGACTCAAAGCAGTTATATGAAGTATTGTATTCAATGATATTGTTTCGTGGATTAGTAGAAGAACTGCCACTCCAGAGGCTTATATTATGTCCCCCAGAAGTTCCTACTCCGGTACCGCCCCATCCACAATGATGAGTTACGTTATTCTTAATCTCTCCATTTGAGCAAGACGGTGCAAAGATAATTCCATGTCTACGACTATAATGAACCGTGCATCCATCAACAGTAACAGCGGTGAGCTGATTCCACGAAGTAGCTCCAGATACACCACACTCTATCCCACTTCCACCAGTATTGTATATCTCTACACTCTCTAGATGAACATCCGTTTCTGTTCCCGTATTTACTAGGATACGGATACCATTAAGAGTTACATACTTAATCTTCAGGTTCTCTATTGTGACGTAGCTAATATTTAAACCATAGATTCCATATCTATCGTTTCCCGTCTTGGCCGCCACTTCCATCGTATGAGTATCGGGGTCGGCATCGTCAGTACACCAAACATAGGCAGTATTTACGCCGTCCTCTGTCCAGCACCCCTGGGTAGCTCCCGCGAATGTGGCCGCGACGCTTCCAGCCCAATGTCTGAAAGTGAGGAACGTGTCATCCTCAACAACAACCATCGGCCTGTTGGCAAATGTCTTTTCGTAAATATATCCTGTGGTATGAGCCCAAACCGTCTCCAGAGAGGAACCGTTTATTATGGGATCATCCCCGGCGCCATAGGCGTTATATGTGACATGGGTGCCAGCGCCCCCTCCACTTGCCGTTATAACAAGGGTCTCCCGCCATTCGCCTCCCTTGACCAGCGAAACTATATCCCCGGGATTTAGGCTACCCTGATAGGCGTTGATGTCGGCTAATTCATCCCAGGCGCAGTTAGGCCCAGTTAAGGCCTGGGTGGTGCCGTCTCCTAAAGGATCGGCTGCCGGATTGCAATAGTATTGTGCCATTTATTTCTTCTGTGCTTCCTTTATTTCGATATATGTTTTATTCCACTCTTCAAGCGTGACCCCAAGTCTATCCATAACCAGCTTTTTCATCACTTGATGCTCGATCAGCATAGCCTTAAAGGTTTCATCAAATGTGCCAAACTCCTCATTAAGAGCTTTCTTTGCCATTTTAAAAAGCTCTTTCCTTAAAGCATCTCTATCCTTCTGTTGTTCGGTTAGGGCTTTAAGTGTTTTATTAAGCTTGCTATTACTTCTAAGCCTTACCGGATGTTTCATTTTTGTCTTAGCCATAATTACCTCTGCTCTCTAAACTCTATTGATAGAGTCCATAATGGGATTGATCGTTTTATGGGAGTCCAGCGCCAGCCGTTTATGGCCACATATCTTGTGGTGCTTAACGGTAGGTCGGGATCCTCACAAACGAAAAGCGACTTTGAATAGCCCACCTCATCAAATACGGCGTCAAACAAATCTTTCTGGGCCAGGCTATTTACATAAAACGAATATGAAAGAACATCGAAATGGTCTAGCTGTATGCTTGACTCCTGGCCGAACTCGGAGGCCTGAATAATACTAGGATCGATCCGGTTGACATCACCATCAGACGTAAAACTAATATCTGGCTGAAACTGACCTCCGACATACGGCACGCCAACAGCCACATAGAGATAGGGATTATCAACATCCTTTATCCTGTATCCCACATACCTATATTCCTTTGGGGTATCCCATTGGAGGACAAGTATCTTATCCTGGATCGTAAAGGCTATGGCCTCCGCTATCGTTGTCCAGGCATCAGTTGAGAATATCGCCTCAACCGTTGCTGTAGATTGGAAATTATGCCCCCTGATAATCATGGCATTGATATCAGTTGAGACAAGCAGGTCTGTAGTGTGCCTTTCCTCAGAGTGAATCCGCAGCTCATCAGCCGTATAATTAGATGCCCCGGTATCATCTGCCGAATCGTCAAAGCCTATCGTATCGGCTATAGACCGGGTTTTATTCGCCCCGCTATTCCAAAGGAGTTCGAACGTCCCTGCATCATCCGTTATCTTGAATTTATTGGATAACTCAAGATATACGACTGTAAAAGTATCAGCCGTACCCGAGGCCTCCATTTGCGTCTCAATGTGGGCGGCTAATTCATCAGCCGTATAATCGCCTGGGGTAAGGGAGGCAACCCTAGTTGTTGTCCCATTATCTTCAAAGTCCAGACGGTCATTAACTGCTGATGCAATCGTGAAATTCCCCCATCCCGAGCCTGCGCCATGTTGAGAACGGCATTGTTTGTTAAAATCCCTGTGCTGTGTTTTTTCTATTGGGAAATTCTCATGCTCGGAGGTTGCGGTTATCGTATACTGACGCCATAAGTTGTCATAGAAAAACTTAAATGTATCCATTTTATGCTTCCACCAACGATCTGGTCGATACCTTAAATCGGCCCCGCTTTCCCTGCTTCACGCTATGCTTGGCCACAACGTTGAATATCTCCCTTTCGCCTATCTTGACGATAATGGGGGTTGACTCCATTTGTATGTTGAAAGAACCGGGGGTAATTGAGACCTGCTCTCTTGGATGATAGCGGACTAGCCCACCCTGATCACCAGAGTACATATCAAGCCCGCCAGCGCCAGAGGGGATGTTTCCCAGGGCTTTCTCGAATTTTGCACCAAGGCCTCGTATGGCTAGAACTATTCGCGTTGCTTGATTGAAAAGCCTTTTGTGGATATCCTCAAGGAGTCCTGGAACTTTCGCTATTGGCTGTTCCTCGATTTTAATGCCAGCCTTTTTTGCCAGGTCTGCAATCCACGCGGGAAGCTTTAGGCCAAACTTCTGAGCAGCTTCAAGGAAGGGGACAAGTATTGGGGCAAGCATCATAATCTGTTCTTTAGAAAGACTGCCAAGGTCTCCTATGGCTTTTCTCAGGTTTCCCGTTACGCCTAGAATTTGCCTAACGAAACCCTGCGCACCGGCCGTTAAATCTTTAAACAGGCTTTGGGTCATCCAGCCTGATTTAACGAAGGCGTTAAATACGTCCATAAGCCCACTCATGGCTTCAAACAGCTTGGGCCGCTTTTCCATCTTCTCTATCATGTCGAGCATCGGTTGAAGAGCCGCAGGGGCCGACCTCCCCAACTCCAGATACTTATCTCGGAGCATGGTCAGAGGTTCCTTGAGCGCCGTTAATGCCTGAAAAAGCGTGTAACCCTGGCTAATCATCATGCCTATACTTGCCCTTGCAATTCTCCCAATCCGCATAAGGGCTTGCGGACTCTTTTGGAATTCAATCATAGACTTGAGTCCCGCAGGAATCTTGCTGATATATTGTCCCAAATCTCCCCTTAGCCAGTCATTATAGTCTTCTCCCTGCCTTGTTTTATCGCTCCTTCGTGGCGTCCCACCATCACCCTGCTTGAGCTGGATCTTATTGATAAGCTCCCAAATCTTCTCTCCTTCTTCCCTTGCTTTTTCCAGCTTGTCTAAAATTGCTTGGATTGCTGGGTCAACTTTCTCCTTTAATATACCCACCCATGTTAAAAATTTCTTTGTCCAGTCCACCATGATAAAAACAGCAAGAGCTTTCAACGCCATTTTGATGCCTTCAACAGCCGCCTGCATCGTAATGGTTCCCTTAACCCATGCCACAACAATCATGCCGATAGTGTCACCGAATATGGTAAGGATGTTTTGGGCTATCCCCGCCAAGGCGTCCCGAAATGAGCTAAATGCTGTGACAAGTTTGGATATCCCCCGTATCCATTCAGCCTCAATCTGCTGATTCATATTTTTCCAGAGTTCCTGCACATCAAATATTCCCTTCTCTATCCTTTTAAAGAATGGGAAACTCGGCCCACCCCGCGTCATAAACAGGAGATTAAGCCCAAGCTGGAGGGTGTTGTAAAATGTTAAGAATGCCGCACTCGCATCAGTTTCCATGACTTCGGCAAGCCTTCTGAAATGCTCTCGCGAAAGCTCCAACTCCCGATTTAATTTTCCAGTATAATCTCGTACCCTGATCAGATATGTCGTTGCATGTTTAAGTGCATAACTAAAATCCTTAGCGATTAAAACTTCGGTTTCCTCTAATGTTTTTTTGACTGTTCCCAGAGTTGGGACAAAATCTTTACCTATCTTCTTTCCGGTTCCACTGAACTCATCCCCAATTTTGCCCACAGCTTCCAGCAGTTTTTCAAATGTACCCACTATGTCGGACATGGTTTCAAGGGATTTATCAGACTGTTCCTGGTACTCCACCCCGATCCAAACGAGGTTCTTAATCGCCTCAAATAGAGCATCGCTTGTTCCCTTGAGTATGCTAAATTTCTTGGCCAGAGCATCCACAACGACAGCAATGGGGATTAAGCGTTTTACGAGGGCTTGCGCTATAGCTTCGCCTACTTTAAAGACAGCCAACTTCAAGGCATTAAAGGCAAGCATCACACCCTCAATAGCTTGAACCACTATTTTAAAAGCCTGTAATACACCCGTGGCGATTCCTTGGGCGTTCTTTGTAATTGCATCCTTGACGGAGACCATAAAGTTGGTAAGTCGGTTCGTGATATCAGTCATAATTGGCATCAGTTCTATGGCCAACGCTCTTGAGGTTCCCTCCACGCTAGCTTTCAGCCTGGTCATACTGTCATTAAACTCCTCGGAAGCCTTTGCCGCCTTGTCGGTAAAAACAATGCCGAGTCGTTCTGCCTCTTCCCTGTGCCGCTTCAGTCCCTCAGAGCCTTCGTTTAACATGGGGATAAGAGCCATTCCAGACCGGCCAAATATATCCTGCGATAGCGCGGCCTTAGCTGTCCCGTCTGCCATTTCGGAGAATCTGTCGGCAACCTCCATGAGCACGTCATCCATCGGCCTTAATTGACCAGTTGAATCTGCAACAGATATGCCAAGTGAATCAAACGCACGCTTTGACTCCAGGAGACCGTTCTGGGTATCCATCATGGCCGAAGACAGGCGGCGAGCTCCAGCGGCGAATCCCTCTAAAGATGATCCCCCAAGCTTTGCGGCATGGCCATAACCAGATAATGTTTCTGCGGATATTCCGACCCTTTTGGATAGCTTTGCAATCTCATCCCCGGCGGTGGCTGTCTTTTTCGTCATCGCTACAAGTGCGCTGGTAGCCCCGGCTCCTGCCAAAAGGATGATCTTTGACATCTTCATGAAAGAAGAGCCAATTTGGCCAACAGTACCCTTTAGCTTATTTTTGTCCTTATCGACATCACGGATAGACTGATTCCACCCGCTTTTATCAAGTAAAAGCTTTCCGACAATTGACCCGGCTACGAACCCGCCTCCAAAATTAGCCATTTCCTACCACCTTCTTTTTCTTCCTTGGGGCTTTATGCAAACCCTTAGACACCTTTTCTGCGTATTGCCGCTCTCTCTCCTCTATCTCGCCATCATGGTTTGCCTCAAAAATTTGCACCCTCAGTTTGTCCATTTCTTGCTGAATAACCTTTGTCTCCCTGTTCGGCAATAGCGCGGCCTGATAGAGCTCTAGCCTTCTCATCAGAGACTTCCGCCCAGCTTCTTTAAGCCAGAACTCTTGGTCTCTTAAATCGAGCACCAGTAAGTCAGGAAATCGAAATAGACCTGGAAACTCACTCGCAATTATTGCGAATCTTTGTCCCCAGGCGTTGGCCCGTTTTTTTCTTCTTGCCCCACGGTTGATGCGTTGTCAGTGATGAATTTCGTGATTTTGTTGACGATGGAAATGTCTAGGTTTGAAATCACCTTTACGCACTTCTCCCCCAGCAGCAACTCCAGTATTTTGTAACCAGCCTCAATGTTCCCACCTTCAGCCGCACTAGTAAGTCTTTCAATTTCCAGAAAGATATTCCTGGTAAGGCGCTTCGATTCGTAAACAGTCCCGTCAATTTCGATTTCGATTGGCTCGAATAGACTCGTGTCAATCTTTAGTTTTGGCATTTCATCCTATCCTGGATTAGATACCGAATTCAGTTGAGCCAGATTCCATGCCGAGTGTCCCGAATTCGCCTTCCTGTCCGCTTTCCTGAGAAACGAATACCTTGAACTTGATCGGAAACACGCGCTGTGTGTCTGGCGTGTAGGACAGGTCGAACGCCGGAATCGGATAGCACTTGTAAATCTCGATCCACTCTGCGGGGTCGTCAGAAATCTCGTTTCCGCAGTAGGGCTTGATCACGAGCGCTTTGGCCAAGTCGTACATAGAGCATCCGATCTGATTCAGGAGCTTAATGTAACTGTGGTCTCCAGATGCAACTACGCCTCCAGCCAAAAGAACCTCGTTTAACTGAATGAGTGTTGAGCGCGTCATCATGACCTCAAGCTCCATAGTCGAGCCACCGAAGGCGGCATCAACAGCGGCGTCTCCAGCCTGATCCGTCTTGATATCATGAACAGTAGTGTCCATTCTCAGGGTTATCCCACCAAGGGACGGACCGAGATTGAGAGCTCCACTTTCTCCGTAGCCCCACACGACTTCGCCAGGACCTAAATCACCGATTGGTAAAGATGGCATTTTTGCCTCCTAAAATTTTGGGCTTACGGGAAGAGCGCTATTGCTGCCCTTCCCGTTACCCGTTTATAAGCTAACCCGTACAGGTTGCTTCCTCTATGCGCCAGATGTAGTTGCATGTAAACAAATGTCGCCTATTGTCATCAACCCCCAGATACGCCGGGAGTCCTATCGCTTCCACAGTCATGGCCAGGTAGTCCGGGCCGGATAGTTCAAAATTGGCCATATTCCAGCCTGACGTGCCGTGTAAGGCACGATATACTGTCCAGGCATCTTCCCTAGCCTGGAAGTACGTTTCGGCCCTAGCAAGCGCCTGGATGTTGAAAAAGGCGAAATCTGGGGAATAGAAATTAGTCTCGCCACCGGCAGACTCGGAGATAAGCACACAGCGTTTAGGCTTATCCTGCTCCCAATGCCCTGCCTGCAGGCGTGTGCCTATAGTAAAGCCTGTAAGCGTGCTGATAAGCGTGCAGATTTCCTTGAACATTATTTCCCCTTTAAGGCGTTTTCAATGGATTTAGTCACGATTTTCATGTACTTATCCTTGAATTTCACCATCTTGGATTCGAGGTATTTCCGGCCTGAACCTGGAGTCGTCCAGCTAATTTTGCTGTCCTCCTCCGGTGTAAGCTCATGCCAGCGTGCCGCATATTCAATGTTGAATCCAGTCTCAACCGTTATCTCACCTTTCTTTATGTCTGCTTTATTCGTCCTTGCAGATCCCCTGAGTGTTCCTTCGTCAAATGGGGCTATCGGTTCAACCTTTATAGCGTCTTGCAAGAGTTCATTTCCTGCTTTGAATAGTCCCTTCCCAGCTTCTTCGCTAGAGGCCTTTTCAATAATCTTGGCAAAGCCTTTCTCGAAGTCCTTAAAATCAATTGTCATGCTCATGCCAAATATACCTCATAGTGTGGATGCGAAAAGTCTTTCGGAGCCTTTATCTCTATAATCGCCCTATCAAAATCCTCATCTCCTATTTGGATCCTGTCCTCATGGCACAATGGCCGTCCTAGATAGGCGACCCTATCTATCTTTTTATGCAGATAAATCATTACACTTGAAACAACCTCTTCGCCTTGCAGATTTCTAACAAGCCTTGTTTTCCATTCAATATATCCCTTTACAGGTACAATCGTACCCGATAAGGGTTCATTCCAGGCGTCATTGCCATTCCATTTAATAATTGTCAGATCATCCACTAAGTATGCGTTCAACACTACTGACTCCTGGCCCAGATAGCTTCATCTGAGGTTGGTAAAATGGAGTGCAAGCAATTTGGATGATAAGGAGGGGTTTCCTCAAGTTGTGGATATTTTGGATGAGCGCCTGAAATTGAATATATGTTTCCCTCAAATTGCTGGCATATACCACTTTCGCAATCTGTCCCATGATCTGAAACTTGCACTAAATCATTGTCGTACTGCTTGCAAAGGTCGAGTGTGGCGGCCGTCTGCACATTCCGCAATTCCGTCCGCGCAACCATCTTGGCGTACTTGCTCATCTTATACATGCGCCCGTTTATCTCGATAAACTCATCTTCCTCTATCAGCGCTCGCAGAAATTCTATTATCTGCTTTGACAGCCAGCCCCTGCTTTTCTCCTTCAGCAGAGCCGCCATTGCTATCTCGTCCAGTTCCTCGGCAGCTTCACTATAATTGAACTCCTGCACCTGCGCCGTCCTGGCCTTATGCGATGCTACGAGCGCAACGCTGAGATATTTATCCACGTTTGCCATTATCGAATTATTAGCCTTGATAAGTGTTTCAAGCGCCTTCATCCTGGCGTTATATCCAGGGTCGGTTATCTGCGGACGTTTCGGCTTCTTACCTAGAATCTCGAGTGCAACCCTTGTTTTGTTTTTAGCTTTTTCTGCTGTGTCTTTTAGCGCACTTCCTGTCCATTTCTCTGCAACTAGATTAAGTCCTGCTACGGTCAGCCCTGCTTGCCGCCTTATCATGTCTGCCTCATCGTCGCTGAATTTATCAAGGTTGATAGAGAGGAGATCGGAACGCAGGGATCGCCCCGCCTCACGATAAAGCCTCTCTAAGTCGCCTTGTTTCATCTGTTTATAACCACCCGTATAAGCACTCGCAATAGCACTCGCATCAACACATTCTCGGCTATTCCTTCGGCAATAGAATATTGAAGCTCGTATGCACCTATATCTGGCGCTCCTACAAGACCAGCCCCAACATAGTCCTCCGTCAGGCTTACATCCACTCCAGCGTCTATGCAGGGTGATGTGGCTTGAAGGGTAAAGTCACCATTAGCTGGGTCGGTCATAAGGGGGTCTGCTTCTACTGAATTAGTAGTTGCACCATAGGAAGTTTCCCAATCGTCATAAGTGGATTTATAAACCCCGACTCCCCACTCAATAAAGCTGGCTGCCTCTACTCCCAAACAATTATTGACATAGACATTTCCGCTTCCAACCGTACCATCGTTCTCAGCCCCCCATTTAGCAACAAGTTCTCTGGTGGTATTATCAAAGAGAATGTTGTTTTTGAATAGATTGTTCGTAAACTGGTCGTTATTTAGTGAATCACTCCCCCATGCACCAATCCCAATGTCATTTGCATAACAGACATTGTTATAAACCGAATTTCCATCTAAGGTAAAATTCGTATGCCCAGTTACCGCAATCCCACACGCTGCACCAGCATTGGTGTTCCCGTAACACAGGTTGTAATAGACTTGAGCATCATCAATAATTTCTACATGGATGCCATAAGAATTGTTATTGTAACTTTTATTGTACCGTATGATATGACCACTTCCACCTACGTCTACATGGATTCCCTTACCTACCGTAGTTGCGGCTGATGATTGTGTGTCATCTGCGAAGTAACCATTCCGATAAACCGTGTTGTTTTCAATGGTAATATCTGTTGGAAAGTAAGTAGACCCAACGGTATTAGAAGCCCTGATGCCATGCGTGGAAGCCGTCCCACGCAAACAATTATTATAGACAGTATTTCCAGAAATAAGGCAATCGGCTACCTCTCGCACATCAATACCATTCAATCCAGCAAAGGCAACTGTACTATCTGTAATCGTTAAATCATTTATTTGAACCGTATCATCTGTATCAACTTGGATTCCAGCGACGTAAGCATGATTAGTAGTGATTCCATCAAATGTGATATTATCGGAATCACCTATAACCGTAATATTATTCCATCCAGATACTCTGAATTTGATATTTTCAACGGTAATATAACTTTTTCCGTCTATCTTGAAATTAAAGGTGTCAGCATACGACTCAATGGTTCTTCCGTTTGGGTCAGAATCCGAGAAAATATAGAGCTTGTCGAGAGCATCGCTCCAATACCAATCCTCGTCAGCTACCAATGCCACTACAGAAGTCTTTGGTTTCCCATAAACATCATCAAAGATAACCAATCTTGGGTCGGTAGCAAGTGCGGCTTCCCATACATCAGTTAGGTCTATATTAGGATCAGATGTATAAACTTTAACGTCATCAACATTTACTTCAAAAGTACCGGAATTATAGGATGCGTTTCCAATTCTTATATTAAGTGCATCTGAAGTTAATGCCAAGCTAGAAAGCGTACTTTTTAAATCTCCATCAACCCAAAATTTCGCTACGTCTGTAGCAGTATCAATCTCAAATTGAACATGATACCAAGTATCAGATGAAATACCGAATGTTGCCCCAGATAATGCACCACCACGCCCTAAAGATAAAAGATAGCCCCCAGAGTATTTTAACCAAAGTTGAACCCCATTAACACCATTCCATGCAGAACCTTCGCAACCAGCAACCCTTACAATATGGTTGGCGGTTGTACCGCTATCAGAGTCAACCCTGTAATAAAAATCTGCATAATAGTAAGGAGTGGTAACAGTTTCTTGTAGCCATTCGCTAACCTTATCAAATTCCCTTGATGCTAAACCACCATTGAATACAACCGTATCTGCTGCACCACCAGCCGTTTCCCAATTTCCAGAAGCAGAACCATCTGGTTCAAAATCATCATCTATAGTAGGCACCACAGTTGCTGCCGTCCAAGTGGTTACTAAATCGCTACCATCTATTACCGGATCAGCGCCAGTATCATACGATGTAATGACTATAGGATATGTTGCCGTTCCTGATGCCCCCACCTCCATGCTTTCCAACCATGTGGTTGCTTTCTTCAAATGGATAGTCGGACTCGCCGCTGGAGAACCAGCTAAGTAATCGAATATAGAGTTATCCCCTCCTGTCGTCCAATTAACATCACTGAGGGCTGTATAGGGGCTTGCCAGAGAGCCATCTCCACCTGATGCCCCATCGATATAAATATCGGGGAAGTTCGCCTGGTCAGCCCCACCGCTACCCAGAGGGAAGTTAAATCCCATAGACAGAAATACGAGTAGTATTCCGAGTGTAAATGTTTTAAGATTGAAAAAGCCTTTTCTCATTAAAAACTCCTAGAGCGAAAGGTCAGGGGGTAAGCGGCTACTTGCCCCCGCTTCTTTATATCGTTCCCAAACTACAAAGCACGTTAAAACCTGTTATGGCATTTGAGCTATCGGTATTCTCGACACTCCCGAGGCGCAGATATTTAATTCCAGGAAGCTCAACCAGATAAGTCACCCGAACCACGTTGCCCGTTATGGCATCCGTTCCGGTTTGAGCCTGCAAAAGTGGCTCACCTGCAGTTTGCCTGAGTAGCGACCAAATTCCACCACCAGGACTACACCATATCTCAACATCAACCGTATCTGTCGTTCCTGCCGCACGGCTGAAAACCACAGTAAGCGAACATTGTGAATATTTGCTGACATCGATAGCCCCAGAAGGTAATGTGGCGGGATAGCTTACTGTTGCATCAGCGCCTACATCAACGGCTGTACCTAGAAACCACTTGTCCCTCTGGTGAGATGCGAGCAACGGCAATGTCACAAGCAGTAAACCTAAAGTGATAATCGCTAGTATCTTTCTCAATTTATCCTCCATTAAAAATCATGTACTTTGGTGTTGACAGATTCTTCCTCATCCCTAGCAACATTGACGGCGCCGAATGCTTTCGCCGTTGACCAGGGAGCAAGGATCGCTATCACGAATGGCGGAACGGGAATATCCATCAATGACCCTTCGGAATATTTCTCTTTTACTACCCCAGCTTCAATAACCCCCTGCGCTTGCAATCCTTTTCGCCTATCCTCATCGGCTAAGTGAATGGCCAAATAATATGCCATCTCAGCATTGGCCTTTGCCAATTCAACCAGAGCCGCCGCCGAAGCCTCCGCATAGGTTGGCAAGCTCCATCGTGGGTCATAGTAAACGCGATTGTAGGCCATTTTTAACACTTTCGTCTTCAGGACATCGCCCGATAATTCCCCTAAATCGTCCCAAGCCTCAGTCTCTAGCCGCTCTTCCTCGAAATATGTTTCGGCCCCAGCCAAGGCTGCAAAATATCCTATATTCATATCCTTTCTCCTATTCTTGTTCTAACTTTTCTCTTTGCTCCTGGGATGCCGGTTGAAGTTAATTTTTGTATTCTCTTCGGCCCTCGGTGTTTCGATGCCCAAAACATAGGGTCAACAAAAGTCTTTTCTGGGAAAAATATGGTTGGTTCATCCGAGGTGAACAGATGCTCGGCACCGTTCACCGCTAGCAGATGCCATTGACTCAGACTTATACCATCCGATGAGAATAAATGAGCAACCTCATGTACATTCAGGTTGTGAATCTGGCTCAACAAAATGGCATCAGAAGCATGAGCGTGAGCTGCATCCTGTACCGCGAGAAGCGTTGCCCCGACTTCGAGGATTACATTATCTGCCGCATGGAGATGCCCACCATCGCTTACAGCTAAAAGGTGTGCCTGCGCCAGGATGATCGGATCGATTACATGGCCGTGCTCGGTCTTTTGGACCGCAAGGGTGTGAATCTGCGTTAAAACAGGTGCATCAGCCGACTGAGCATGGTTGGCCCCACTCACAACTAGGGTTTTATGCTCAACAAGAACCGGAGCATCGGCAACATGAGCGCGAGAACATTCGGAAACGACAAGTGTGGCTCCCGTATCCACGACCTCATCCGCCCCAATATCCCATGATCCAGAACGAGTTTCTCCATCTATATCAGTCGTAAAATCCATCGGGGCGGGATCACCCGATGTATCTGTCCCGACATCCTTGAGGGCCGAGGCTGCGGCTAGGTGGAAATCCTCCGATCCTGGGGTTACGTTTATAAATTGATCTGTATTGACAGAGATATTTTGGAGTCCTTCCGAACCGGTTGCATCAGAACTCCCACAGGTTATCTTTGTAATTGTTCCGCTGAAACACGACGTTCCTTGTCCACCCGCATAAACATTTTTAGCAATAACGGTTCCATTTGAGTGTAATATCCCATAAGGGGAGCCAATAAGCGTAGTATTATAAATATAAGCAGTACCTGATCCAAGCATAAAAATACACCGACTATCTCCACTTTGTGTAGTAATCCCGTAAACGATTGTGTTGTAAATATAGATATTTTCGGAGCCGGTAATATAAATTCCTCTTATCCTTGACTCACTTGCCGTTCCTTTGATTATACAGTTTGATACTATATCTTTTTCGGCATTTAATGGGTATATCCCATAATATCCGCCCGTAATATTAGCCTGTAAACCATCTAGTGTTAGCCACCCATTTGCTGTTGTGATAGTGTGAGCAGTGCCAGTGCCAGATAAATTGTATTTCGAGGCATCCCATATTCCAGAGTGACCTTCTCCGGCAGCAACTATTACTTTTATCCAATGAGTTGCATCTGTTGTCCAGCCCCCAAAAAGAAGCCCTCCCGTATCAGACATCGCATAGCATTCAGCTATTTCGCACCGATTATCTGTTACAAGCTGACCTTGCCTGCCAGCTTCCCATGCTGCCAGAGATGTGTAGTCTCCACCGCTCGGTTTAATCGTCCTCGTATTTATCGTGGCCATGTTATTTTTCAGTCATTCCAGTAGTTTTGTTTTGGATGTAAGAGCGAATTTCAGCAAAGGAAGCAGTAGCCCTTCCTGTTGTCAGTATCTGGTTTTTTATTGGACTCGGAACGTTATCAATAAGAAATTTATAAAGCCTTCTGGTCAACACAACCTGAGTACCATCTGCAGTCAAAATCCTACTATATTCCGGTTGAATATATTCTTGAGCAGCGTTAACCGAAACATCTGTAATCTTGAGTATAAAAAACTTAGGCAGCCCTTCTTCTTTTCCCCATTTATGACCATCAGGAAAAACAACAACAGGGTTGCCGCGCTTATAGCATCCCCTTTGATCTTCAATGGGGTCTATATGATTGGCGTTGACTGCCTTGATTAATATTTCAGCCATTTTTCTTCCAAGTTATCAATCTAATCATCAAGTAGGAGTCCCAATTTCCACGTCCCAGCTAGGGATAGTAACCGTATTAGCCGCCGTCAACGTCTGAAGCGCGCAGGTTGTAACGTAGAGAAGAAGCGTGGAACCCACAAAAACCAGAGCTATGTGGTCAGCATCGCCAGATACATCAACGGTTATGGTCGCCTCCTCGTCAACAGCCGTTTTGCGGCTTGAGCCCCCACCATCTCCAGCCACAGGGCC
>Ga0307380_10003816_pt1 | contig 20601 bp, 15 predicted proteins | sample UN3MG_FD_202239 | JGI IMG/M metagenome (GOLD analysis project Ga0307380, IMG submission 202239) | Soil microbial communities from Risofladan, Vaasa, Finland - UN-3 | ecosystem: Environmental > Terrestrial > Soil > Coastal area > Acid sulfate soil | place: Finland: Risofladan, Vaasa | collected... | reverse complement strand
CAGAGTCCAACCCGGCCCCACACAAGTGTAGTTCCGCACCACAGTAGTGGCTCATGAGTAAATTGCGGCGAACATACCGGGCATTCGGCTGGGGCATTAACATCGAGATACTATTCAGACCGACCTGTCGTGCATATATGGCAGTGGCCAAAGCATGGTTCGACCCGGCCCCACCAAATGTCATGACCTCCTTCGCCTTAGAGCGCAGAGCGTTGCCCAGAATGAACTCTAACTTTCGAGGCTTGTTACCGCCGTAGACTTTGCCACTCAAGTCATCGCTTTTTATATAAAGTTGGCTGACGCCTAACTCAGCTCCTAATCGTTCGAGCTTTTGCACAGGGGTAGGAAATTCGCCTAGCGGTACATAGGCAAGCTTCTCCCGTAATAGCGGGTATTGTTCAAATAGCGGAATCACTTCTATGCTTTCCTTACGTTAATAGTTGCGCAACTCAACTCTCAGGAGCCCTGCTTTTCTAACGGCCATGATGCCATCTTATCATCGGTGGCTCTTGATATCAATTTGGTGGTAATGAGGATATCAAGTCCTTGATAATAGGCCGGTATTCTGGGGACATAATACCTGATTTATAGCAGACCTGATTGGTGGGGCGTCCCTGGAATTCGCGCCCTACCGGCGTGTCATTGCGAGCCCCGACTTGTCGGGCGCGGCAATCACCAGCAGGACTGACCGGATATTGGTGGGCGACCACCTCATCAATGATTGGGAGGGTGCTGGACTTCTTTTTCCGTCGGTGGCTACGGGCATAATCAGGACTATAAAGCAGGGCATGATAGCCAGGAAGCTTGGAACAATGCCCCTGCCAGACATGAAAAGGATTGAAGGCAACCTATGAGGTAGCTAGCTCTTCTAGGCCCTTCCTTTGACTGCCTTTTTTTGAAATTCACAGCGTTCCATTACCAGCTCATCTATGCTTATCTCGCTTCTTTCCCTACAGTACTTAGTCACTTATCCCAAGTTCAATGAGCTTTTCTTTCTTTGGAATACCTGTTCTTTTGTCCCATCCTCTAAGTTCATAATATTCGTTCATTAAGGCATCAAATGGGGGAACCTTGCCTTTGCGGAAGCCACCTGTTGCTGGTTCAAACACACGTTTAGGCATCGTGTCATATTCACCACCTTTGCCATCCCTGATATTTATAAGCCTTTGCAGGTTAAAACTACGTTCACCTACTTTAATTAACTGCTCTATTGACCAATTTAATCCAGTTATGGCATTAAAGCTATTAAGTATATCAGTCAATGTCATACCGCAGTTGACCATGAACATGCATAATGAAAGTGAATTTAACAATGTGGAAAAATCCTGACACTTAACAGCCAAATATGTCTTGTCCTGAGCATTGAAAAATTCAGTTTGTTCAGGGAAACCAAGTTCAGGTACTGTATATAAACCGAACTCTACATCACCAGGAAGTCCCTTACAGTGACATGCCCCACGAGTGCATGTAGCATAGTTTGGTGCCATGCTCCAAGAAAGGCGAGGATCGTGGCCGGGAAAATCTAAACCCCTGACCTGCATGACTATTTCTTCTGTTCCCCTTCCGATCTTTCTGGCTGCTTCAAGATTTCCTTCAGCGAAAAGAGCTCCAAATCCCTCCCTTAAGCCTATTTGCTTGACTAATTCTATCAGAAGGTCTCCGTCTCCCCACCTGAGCTCCATACCATTTGTATCTTCCTTCGTGATCAAGCCTCGCTCATAGCATTCTATGGCAAACCCTGCAGCTGCACCTGCCGATATTACGTCTATCCCCAGTCTATTGCAATAGTCGTTGGCCTTGGCCACAGCCTTCAGATCGCTAACCAAATTTGACATACCAAGCAGGGCTACTGCTTCATACTCTGGCCCCACACCTTCACAGGCGTATTTTTCAGGTTCCGTCACCTTGATATGGCGATGACACCCCACCGTGCAGTGTAAACAAGGAAGCGACTTACCTTGAAGAACTTCGTTATATACTGGCTGCCCTAAATTCTTGGCTCCTTCTTCAAAAGAATCTCCGACCCAATACTTTATGGGTATATTTCCACGAGAGTGATAGTCTTCGATGTCTGGCGTGCCGTAATCCCTCATTCCCTTACCAAGCCTTAAAGTTTTTTGTCTCAATTCTTTGCGCAACGCCTCAAACCTATCAGGGTTCGCTACAGGAGGATGTTTTGTTCCGTGAACAACTACCGCTTTAAGATTTTTTGCGCCCATCACCGCCCCTATACCACATCTCCCCGCAAAACTATGGCTATCTGTCACAACACTAGCTATAGCAACCAGTTTTTCGCCAGCCGGACCTATAGTTAGCACTGAAGCTCGTCTCTCACCAATATCTTCCTTGAGGGCTTCAATAGCCTCGTACGCATCCATTCCCCAAAATTTATGCGCTTCACGTATCTCAGCGATCCCATCGTGAATCCACAGATATACTGGAGTAGCTGCCTTGCCCTCGATTATCAACAAATCATATCCTGTTCTCTTGAAAGTAGGACCCCAATTTGCTCCCGCCATAGTGTTAGCGTAGGTTTTAGTAAGAGGAGATTTGGTTGAAATACAAAACTTTGCATCTCCGGGCAGCCCAGTGCCTTGAAATGGTCCTACCGCAAAGACAACCCGATTTTCGGGGTCGAGAGGCTTAATATCTGCCCCAACCTCGTCGTATATTATTTTTCCGGCAATTCCATCACCTCCGATGAAGTTGGTATAGAAATTCGCCGGAAGTTCCTCTGTGTGGATAGTTCTCTGACTTAGATTTACACGCAAAACTTTGTTCCATATGCCTTGCATGAGCTTCACCTCCTTGTATTAATTGAGTCGCTGTCAAGCAGATCAGGTCTATAAAGTGCCTTAATAATATAACTGTTCAGGGTCTTTGTAAAGGCGTTGTGCTGGCTGACCACATAGGTAACGCCGGGCTACGGATTTTAACAAGTTCCTTTTCAATATACTCCACCGGACTGAGATAAGCAATAGATTGGTGCAGGCGGTTGAAAGTTATATTCTATCAGCCATTCACGCTCTGAGGTCTAATTGAATCCCTCTATCTCCATCCAGAGCTCATATCTACTCTTCCAGATAATGGGTTTCCTTTTAAAGAAATAAAAACTGGCTGGCTTTCTCATCCTGGTAACTCCTCACGGTAAGTCGTTACTGCTAAACATACCGTGAGCGTTACTCATGTATCTCAGCCTCCGCAGCGATATATACCAGTTCGATAAGAATCAATCGATAGCAGCGTTGGCGTTCTGGGGAAATAATACCTGATTTGTAGTAGGCCTGATTGGTGTGGTGTCCCTGGAATTCGCGCCCTACCGGCGTGTCATTGCGAGCCCCGACTTGTCGGGGCGTGGCAATCTCTGGAGAACTGTAAAGGCTTGCTAACTATCCCCGCCGGTGCTATTATTAAACAAAAGAGGCATTTTGTTTAATAAGGAGAAAACTTACTAAACTGGCGTTTAATAAAACAATACCACTTAACCCCAAGGCTAGAATGAAAAATTCATATACCGTAGTGGTGGAAAGGGACCCCGAAAGCAAATGGCTGGTTGGCGAAGTCGTTGAGCTTCCGGGCTGCTATACTCAGGCACCAGACTTGCCCTCTCTCGAATCTAATATCCGAGAAGCCGTATCCGTATATCTCAAGACGGCCTCGCCCGAAGAACCACTTTCCGATTTCGTCGGCACCTGGCGCGTTGAGGTATTGGCTTGACCAAACTCCGCCTGGTTACTTACAGAGAATTAAGAAAGGTAGCGGAAAGGTGTGGTTTTAAGTGGCAGCGTCGCCAGGGGAGTCACAATACCTTCAAGAACTCTGAAGGGCGGATAATCGTTATCCCAAATCATGGTGCGCAGGTTATCGTGCGCCCCTTGTTGCGTAAGATACTGCGTGATATGGGTATCAGCATGAATGAGTACCATAAAATCCTGGAAAAACTCTAGGATTCACAAAGCGGGCGGTCGTGACGAAGTCTGGGAGGCAACTCACCGCAACAAGTAGAATGACAATCGGCAGATTACAACGCTGTAGAGCCTGAATATCTACGTCAAAGAAATCAGTGCGTATTCGCCATCCCTCCGCCTTCACTCCGCCCCAAGCCCCTAAAGAGCTTTCAATTCCACTATGATGTATTCTGGGGACGTAATACCTGATTTGTAGTAGGCCTGATTGGTATGGTGTCCCTGGAATTGCTAATTCCGAGAACTTGGTACTAACCTCCTAGTACATATGGAGACTTGACAAATGCATTATATATGTGGTAGTATAAAGGTTGTCCCGAGTAGCCGAGCAGGGACCTGGCATAAGAGTTGGGTTTGGTGAAGGCCGAAATGTGCGGGTAGTAGCCGGCACGAGGTAAGCTGAAGGCCAGGCCGGACGATGGCAGGTGAAGGAAGTGAGGTTACTCGGGGCATCTTTTTTATAGACGGAGGTCGTATTACTACAGACCGGACATCGGATATACCTAGGCTTGCTGACAAACAATAAGGGGAGTTACATAAACTCCCCCTTATTATTCGATCGAATTAATATTCAGGTCCCATACTTTTTCGGTAACGGCTATTGCGCGAGTCCCCGAATATGTCTCATGGCTATAGCCGAAGTTTAGGCCCTTATTTGCCCTTCTGGAATCCGTGCGGGCCGGGCGATGAGTATGAATATGTGTATGAGTAGTCGTAATTATATTCGTGATTGATGGGATCCGAGTCACCGCAAACACACTCGCCGCAAGGACATTCTCCGCAAAGACACTCCGCACCCTGGTTCTGAGTCTGAGCACCAGTGCCGGGATTATTGCCAGCTGCACCAACAGTGCCGGCAATAGCCAATGCCAGAATAGCTGCGACCACCATGGACAACCCTAATATTTTAAATTTTCTCTTCATAGAAACATCTCCTTTCTTTTTATTATGTTGCAGTTACCTTACTTTAATTACAACGAAGAAAGGGGAAAATTGTTACAAAATATTGACAGAATAATTTTGGGATACCACCTATCTGGGAACATAATACCTGATTTGTAGTAGGCCTGATTGGTATGGTGTCCCTGGAATTATCTCACCCTAACCCTGTATGAATAAACAGGGTTATAGGTGCTCCCCAGTATAGTACAGCCGCCAGCAGAAATGAGGTTAGCATTATTTTCCGCGTGAGCCTGTTAATACTGCGGAGGTAATCTACCGTCCATTTAAATAAGGGAATCCACAGCAGGCTGCTAAGTATACCGGATTCGTATTCCAAAAATACCAAGCTGCAACCTATATGGTTGGCGGTATTCATTATTCCCCAGCAAACGATACCCACCCCAAAAACAAGCAGCTTTTCCTTGTTAATACGGTAGATAATATATCCCAGAAGCAGTGCCCCGGCAAAGAAGAAATTGTGGATAACCCACTTCTGGAACGTATAATCAGGTATGCGCCAGTAGATCTCGGCCCAGGCGGGAAAACCGAATGCCCCTTCTTCTAAGACATGAATTGGGATGTAAAGGAGAAGGGACATGATAATTAATCTATCTAAATTCGGATGTCTGAACCACTTACCTATCATTTAATCGCCTTTCATGGCTTCTCAACTAAATACGCATAATACGGTGGATTAAGGGACTTTGACTTTGTTATTATACTTTGAATCGCGCAGCAAACCATAGAGCAAGGCAAGCGCCATGGTGTTCCGGGGACATAATGCATGGTTTGTAGTAGGCCTGATTGGTATGGTGTCCCTGGAATTCACTGCGGTATTAACCGAGCGATGCCCACTGCGTAAGAGTTTCCGATGAGGGAAGTTCTACCCTCCGTGTTACGGTAACCCAGATATACTCATTTACAAGTGCCAGTACCGTAGAATTTGGTCGCCCCAGTTTTTGGGGAAGGTCGTCAATTTGGAAGCCTTTGTTCCTGCATAGGTCCCCGATGTGTAAAGTAAGGTCTCTGATTTTTATTAGATACTCGAAATATGATTCAGGACTACCATCACATTCGAAGCTAATTCGCATTGCTTCATCCCAGGGCATCAATGCTTTCGGCCTGATGGCGAACAGGACTTTAGAGGCTGCGGTTGGGCCAATATGAACCTTCCGTTTGCTCCTGCCGCGAACACGCCGAGCTCCCGTCTTGTCCTTAAGAGAACCATATAGATGGGCGGCTATTTCCAGCCCACCATCCTCCAGATCCCAGAGTGATTTCTCCTTTGTAAACAAACTGGCGCCGTCTGCCTGATACCATTTCAAGATACTATTTGATGCGACACTATGTTGATCCTCTGAGAGATGCCTGCACCCCCAATCATTTAACCATTTCAGGAGATAAATGCAGTGCGCGGGATTGGTCAGGTCCATGCTACCGCCTGTAGCTTTGTCCAGGCGTCCAAGCGAACGATTGAAAGGGGTAAGTGAATCATACATGGTGCTCGCAAGGGCAAGCTTACAGAGTGTCACATCCTCGTAATTCACCATTCAGAAACCGTCCACTATTGTCGTTGTCCAGCCGTATGGTAATTTAACCGGCCAATCAGTCCGAATCAAGAATACATCGACGGTTTTTACCTGTCATGAGCAAATGCGAGTCTCGATATGCATAGAAGGCTCTTTATTTACACAGGTTGTTCCGCGCGAATCTGGTCATAGACTTGGCGAAGCAGGCTCTCCGATATTACCTTCTTGAATTCTTGGTCATTCATGAAGCGAGCAAATATATCTTCGTTTTGCTCCATGCGGTCTATTATTAAATCCTCTAATGCCTTATCAAAAACAAATTTGAAGTTATTTATCGGATTTGCGTTAGCGGCTTGCCTTAGACTCTCATCAGCAACTGCTTCTTCACGTATCTGGTTAAAAAAGAGCTCATCCGCTGGTTTGAAGTCGGTATCGAACCGTTCATTAACAATATCAATCAATCTGGAGAGTTTAATTTTCTCCTCATGGCTTATACCAGTGCCAACAGACGTGGGACCGGCGACCTCGCCTCCTGCACCAGCCTCTAATGCTATGGATCCTTCACCGATCTTCTGAAGCCTGTAGTATTTCAGGTTTATCTCACTGTCAAAATGGTATAAGGCATATGTCCGTCGCCTTGGTAATTTGTTAACTAAAAACCGCACGTATGTATACAGCTTCTCTAAGTCGGAATCCTGATACGGGATAACCTGTGAAAGAAAAGAATAAAGATTTCGGAAAGTCAGAAGCAGGTGCCTGAATTCTTCTTGTGAATCCTCGTCTAATCCATTAAAACGACTTACTGCCGGGTCAAGATATGAATTCATCAAGGCGTGGTCACTGAGGCTTTGAGTAGCCTTTGATTTGAAAAAGATTCTGCAGAAATCCTCAACTTCATCTTTATGGTAAATATGCTGCTCGTCCATTCGCGCCTGGAGTTCGTACAGCTGGTGAGGATCCGCTTGCTCACCGATAGACGATTGCTCATAATAGGGTTTGAACGATTCGTAGATTTCCTCGGGATCATTGACGAAATCAAGTACAAAAGTATCTTCCTTGCCAGGTACCGTCCGGTTCAAACGCGATAACGTCTGTACTGCCTGAACACCAGACAGCCTTTTATCCACATACATAGTGTGGAGTAGAGGCTGGTCAAAGCCTGTCTGATACTTCTCGGCAACCAGCAAAACTTGGTATTCATAAGAAGCAAACTTATCTGCCAATTCTTTTTCCCTAATGCCTTTATTCATCTCTACTTCGGTATAGGTTTTATCCTTAATATCAGGGTCCACCACTATCCCGGAAAAAGCTACCAATGTCTTGATATCTGAATAACCTTTTGAGGCAATGTATTTGTCAAAAGCCTGCTTATAACGAACGGCATGGAGCCGTGAACTTGTCACCACCATCGCCTTGGCCTTGCCGCCGATCTTATGACGTGTGAATGTACGGAAGTGCTCTACCATAACCTCGGTTTTTTGAGCTATGTTATGAGGATGTAGAGACATAAAACGAGCAAGTGCCCGCGCCGCTTTCTTTTTGTCTACATCCGGGTCATCTTCGATAGATTTTATGAGACGATAATAGGTCTTATACGTGGTATAGTTTCTGAGTACATCAAGGATGAATCCTTCCTCAATGGCTTGCCTCATACTGTAAAGATGAAAAGGAGTCGGCTTGCCGTCTACGCCAGGTTGCCCAAAAACTTCCAAGGTCTTATATTTGGGAGTAGCTGTGAATGCAAAGAAACTTATGTTTGGCTGCTTACCCCTTTTTGCCATCGTCCTTAGGATCTCTTCTTCATAATCTGGTAATCCTTGGGCTTCGGCCTCTTCCTGTGCCTGCTCCTGAATTCTTTCAGCTGCCAATATCCCTTTGAGGTCAGCAGCACTCTCTCCAGTTTGTGAGCTGTGAGCTTCATCAATAATTACAGCGTACTTACGGCTTGGCAGTTCACCAACTTTCTCTGTAACAAAGGGGAATTTCTGAAGCGTGGTTATTATTATTGGAGTGCCAGCCACAAGGGATTGAGCAAGTTGGGCTGAGTCAACATCTATCTTTTGGACAACTCCCTGTTTGTGCTCAAACTGATAAATTGTGTCCTGTAACTGGCGGTCCAACACCAGTCTGTCAGTAATCACCACTACGGAATCAAAGACTTTTTCGTCCTGGTCATTGTGTAGACTGACGAGGCGGTGTGCAAGCCAACCGATTGAGTTACTCTTACCGCTGCCAGCTGAGTGCTGAATCAAGTAGTTAATTCCCGGGCCGTCAGCTCTGGCTTGAGCTTCCAGCATCCTCACCGAAATAAGCTGGTGATATCTTGGAAATATCATCGTCTCTTTTTTGATAGTTTTGCCGGCAATAGTCCTCTCGCTGATCTCAAGATGCAGAAAACGAGCCAAAATATCTAGGAAGCTGTCTCTCTGCCAGATTTGCTCCCATAAATATGCAGTTTTGTATCCCACCGGATTCTCCGGATTCCCGGCTCCCGTACCGTCACCTTTATTGAATGGTAGAAAGTAGGTCGATTCTCCCTTAAGTTGCGTAGTCATGTAAACGAGATCTGGGTCAACAGCGAAATGCACCAGTGTGCGCCTTTTAAATTCAAAGATTTTCTCACGAGGGTCACGGTTGTGCATGTACTGATATTTGGCATGCTCAACATTCTGACTACTCATGGGATTTTTGAGTTCGGCAGTAGCCACGGGAATACCATTCAGGCTAAGTAAGAGGTCAATTGATTTCTCACTAGCAGTACTATAGTGAAGTTGGCGTGTCACAGTAAGGCGGTTGGCATCATAGGCCTTCTTGAGGTCAGGGTTCATCCCTGAAGCAGGAGCGAAATAAGCTACGCGGAAAAGCTTGCCGTAACACTTGAAGCCATGCCGAAGCACATTCAGGCTACCCCGTGAGTCCATCGACTTGCACAGGTCATCGAGCAAGATCGACTCAGCATTAGCCTTTATGGAGTTTTCCAGATATTGCCACTCTTTAGGTTGAGTCTGCTTGATAAACGAGATGAGGACAGTGGGATCTAGACAACGCTCGCGGTCGAAATCAGCCGGATCCGCCTTAATATAGCCGCCATCAATAAGCAAAGAATATTCTATGGCTTCTTCAAATGATTTTTCTTTATAATACTGGCTCAAACTAACTTACCTCATAGCTTTTGACAATCAGAGGTTTGGCTTTTTCAAGGTCTTCTGACTCGCGTAAACGCAGTTCCAGATCGCCAGTCCCCCAATGACCTTTGTTACGGACATCACGTGCAAAATCATCGCGGAAAGAAGCTAGGTCTATGCTATCCGGGTCAACTTTTAGATATGCCAATATCATGTTACTTTGAGGGTGCACTTCTACACAAGCAAAATTCTTGATGCGTTTGTAGGCAAAATAATTCTTACAAGTCTTCTCTTGAACGTCGTCTCCAAGAGCCAGTATAAAAGATCGTAAGCTTTCGTATCTATCTTTCAGTTCTTGAGAGGCTTTTTCAAGATAACCGCTTACCGTCTGATATTGATTCTTTTGTTTCTTGCCAGCTTCAGGACTGCGGTCTTCTTCAAAGTTACTTGCAGCTGTTACGTTAACCAATTCCAATAACAGGAACCCTCCACCGTATTTGCGATAACGTATTAATTCAATATTGCGAGGAATCTGTTGAACAGCATGTTCATCATATCTGCTGAAGTCCCCGGCAATACATATGAGTCTGGGGCTGCTCCACTCTATTTGCCCCGCTAGTTGTTCACCGAGTTTTTCCATCACCAATAGTCGAAAGTCTGACTTATGGTCAAGCAACCAATCTAGATAATAAAGACCCTGATTGATTACATTCTCATTTGAGGAGCGTTTGTACTCGATGATTACCGGGCATCCGTTTTCATCAATACCTAGTGTATCAATGCGACCTCGCTGGCGATACCCTGTTGGGTATTCAGTCGCGAGGAATCGAACCCCTAAAAACGTTTCGAGATTGTTTTCTATTAAAGTCTGCAATGATTTTTCGAGCTCGACAGATGAGCCGGGTAATTCGCCGACCTTGCTTCCCTCAATATTGAAAAGCTTGATGTCACTCATATCTTACAATCTCTCCACGCACATCGATCTTGCCGGTGACGGCAGCGGTGATGAGTGCAGCACGGTACTCTTGGAGCTTTTCTATTGCCTGGTTTGTCCTGCCAACGAGGTTATCAATTCTGGCAGTTTCTTGGTCAAGAAAATCAGCGATGGCTTGTTGTTCTTCTAATGATGGCCATGCCAACCATATTTTCCTAATCAAGTCAGGACTAACGCGTTGATGGCTACGCGTAGCCGATTGTACAGATGAGGATAGTAATTGCCTAACATATTCACTTTTATATACGTGTTCTGCATATTTTAAATTACAATTAATTGGAGCAAGAGGGACAAATTCGCCTGAACAAACTGTGATTTTTTCATTTGGGAAAGCAATAATAATCGTGTTCTTTCTTGGATTGAGCTTAGAAACAAGAAGAACAGGTTCTGCGATTAGAGTCTTATTACTATCTATGTTAGTACCGTCTTCTATTTGCCCATCACCAGTTTCTTGTATTATAGGGATTGAATAGTGGAACACCTCTTTGTCAGCCATCTCCTCAATGTATGCAGGCTTACCACTTTGGCGGAGTAAAGCATCTGCTCTCTTGATTTCCCAATGTGCTGGAATCTCCCCCAACCACTCAATACCACTATCCCTCATAGGCGCATCGGGGTTAAGCCCCTTGGTAATGGCACGTGAAATCAATGCAGTACGCCGTTCCTGTAGAAGCTCAATTAGTTTCTTTTTTTTGGCTATCAGCTCATCTATTCCAGCAGTTTCACGGTCAAGGAAATCGGCGATGGCTTTTTGTTCGTCTACCGGGATGGCAGGAAAGGGGAGGTTGCCAATTTCAATGGCGTTTATAGCGGGATAACTAACACCAACCGACCTAGCCATAATCTCATTAACAAACCATTCAGAGCGCACCCAATAGAGGAGAAATTTCGGGTGTACTCTAGGACCTGAAGTTATCACAGCAAAGCCTGTAGAGCAAATTAAATTGTCGTTTGCATTCTCAATATAGCTAATAGCCTTAAGGTATGTCCTAACGGTTGAGATGATTACATCTCCACTAGCAACAATACGCCGTGCACGTGAAGGGGCGTCACCAAAGGCTATGGTCTCGGCTGGATTTTGTTGCCCATTGGAGGCAACACTACTAATGTCGATATAGTTTATTTCAAAATCGGAAGCTGTATCCTCGCCGAGAGACCTGTTATTTATCTTAGTAATGTATTTCAATGGTTTCACAGGCCATCCCGGATAGCATTGATTAATCCAAGGAACTACCCTATCACCTGGAGCTATGGCAATCCGAATACTCATCCAGCCACCTCATTCATCATCCGGATAATGTCGCGTTCTATATTCTTTATATCCGCTTCTATTTCGTCTAGAGGCCGTGGCGGTATGTATTTATAAAAGTGGCGGGTAAGGGGGATTTCATATCCTATCTTGGTCTTGCTTTCGTCAATCCAAGCGTCCGGCACATGAGGTAATACTTCTCGTTTGAAATATTCGTGGATATCTTCTTTGAAGGGAACATTTTCATAATCTCTTAGCTCAGGATCTGGCTCCTGTCTGCTTTTTGCAGCGGTACAGATGTCGGCGGTTTCATCTCGTTCGGACAGTGCATTAATAATCGCCGTCCTTATCGGCGCAGCCAGCTTTACTCCTTGGTTACCACAGGCAGTCAACAAATCCATTTCGAAGTCGTCACGGTTTTTGTAAATCTTTGAGGCATTCATGCCATTCAGTGCCTGGATAATCGCTTCTTGGAATTTCTTCCCGACCTCTATCTCAGCCCATCCAGCCTCTCCCTTCTTTCTGGATTTAGCCAGAGTCTGGAAGGCTGGGGCTTCCCGCAAGGTTTCAATACGCTCTGGCAGAACCTGGAAGCTGAGCTTGAGAGGGCGCTCTACGGTTATCTTACGGTATCCGAAATCCTCGTTATCAAATATCTTGGAACGCTCGTTCTCCCTGAACTCACCATATATGTTCGTTATTTCTCTAATCTGCTCTTCGTTGATTTCATGCCGCTTCTGACCTAGGCTTCTACGCATTTTCTGGTAGTAATCGATAGCGTTGATAAGCTGTATCTTACCTTTCCTCTCTGGAGACTTTTTGCTTGTCACAATCCAGATATAAGTAAAGATGCCGGTGTTATAAAAAAGCTGGTCTGGCAAGGCAACAATCGCTTCAAGCCAATCGTTTTCAATAATCCATTTTCGTGTATTGCTTTCGCCAGAGCCAGCATCACCGGTGAATAACGGTGAGCCATTGAAAACGATGCCGATTCGGCTACCTTCTGGTTTCATTTTAGATATCATGTGCTGCAAGAACAAGAATGACCCATCATCAATACGTGGTAAGCCAGCGCCAAAACGCCCATCATAGCCCTGTTGTTCATGTTCCTTACGGATAAAATCTTCTTCTGGTTTCCATTCCAAACCAAAAGGAGGATTAGCTAGCATGTAATCAAATTGACTATCAGAAAAGCCGTCTTTAGTGAAGCTATCATCAAATTTGATATTCTCTAGGCTCTGTCCCTTAATCATCATATCTGAACCGCATATAGCATAAGATTCATCGTTGTATTCCTGTCCGAAAAGCTCAAATCTCCCGTCTGGGTTTAATTCATGCAGGTATTCATCAGCAACTGAGAGCATCCCACCACTACCGCAAGCGGGGTCGAATAGTGTCTTGATAATTCCTTTCTTTGTCAGAATGTCCTCATCCGGCTCGAAGAGTAGGTTTACCATAAGACGGATGACTTCCCTGGGAGTAAAATGGTCACCAGCTTTCTCCTTTCTTTGTTCACAGAATCTACGGATTAGCTCTTCAAAGATGTAACCCATTTCAATGTTAGGCACTGTGTTGGGATGAAGGTTAATTTCGCTGAATTTAGAGACAACTAGGTATAGGCGGTTAACCTTATCTAGTTTGATAATCTGCTCTTCAAAGCCAAAGTATTCGATAATCTCTCGAGCTTTTGAAGAGAAACTCTTGATATAATGGGTAAGGTTAGCGGCAATATTGTTAGGGTCACCCTTTAGGGTCCGAAAATCAAATTTGCTGGTATTGTGAAAGGATTGCCCGGCAACGCGGTTGAGGATTGGTTCAAGGTCCTTTACAGGACTACCCCTTAGACTCTCCACCCTTTTTAGGACTTTCTCTTTCGTTGGCTCAAGAACACAGTCTAAGCGACGCAGTACAGTCATGGGCAGCATGACTTGACCATATTGAGCTGGCTTGTAAGGACCACGCAATAAATCAGCTACGCTCCAGATAAAGTTTACTTTTTCGTTGAATCTGTCGATAGACAAATATTGTCTCCAGTGTGAGCGTTCCTACAGTGAAGTTTAAACCTAACGTATCTCCATAGTCAACATTTCGTCAAGAAGTTTAGGCAGGTGCGATGTCCTCAGGCTTCAAGCAGATGCTCCTGTTAAAACTACCGACAAAACAAGGTATAATCGATGAGATACCAGACAATAGGCGTTCTTTTTATGAAGTCCAGTCTATGCTAACATGTTCCCTCGCCTTTCTCTTCATGAGCTAATCCTGCATACCCTGCAAAATGATTGTTGACAACAGCTTATGAAACGTGCACATAATTGGTCTTTTGTAAATGAAGCAGCATCTCTCTGTAATCCTGAACCTCTCGCTGGTTTCGGGCTGCGTCATACTGGGCGTTAGTATCATTTCACCTGTCCTTCCCCAGTATGCGCTTTCATTCTCAATTCCAGTAGCCCTGGTCGGATGGGCAGTATCGGCGTTTGCCCTGGCCCGCCTGGTGACGGACATACCGGCGGGCCTTCTGGCAGACCGTTTCGGCAGAAAGAAGATTATGATATTGGGGTTAGTATTGATAATCCTGTCGGCAACCGGTGCAGGCCTCGCGGACACTTTTGCCTGGCTAATCTTCGCACGTATTGTGGGAGGGGTAGGTTCCGCTCTGTACATGACCGCAGGAATAACCTGGGTTGTGCAGGTGACCGCCGGCAAGGCCAGGGGCAGGTATATGTCGTTGTATACGGGACTTGTACTTGCGGGCACCATGTTCGGGCCTACCATCGGCGGCTATACCGCTGCCCGTTTCGGCCTTAACGCACCCTTTTTCGCGTGGGCCGCGCTGGGTGTAGCCGGCCTGATTGCCACAATACCTTTGAAGGAGACGGCAGACTCCTCAGAGGCAGAACTGTCAAAAATGCGCCCAAAAGACATCCTCAGTGTCTTATCGAACCGCCCGTTTATGCTTGTGAACTGCGCCGTGCTGGCACTCTTTTTCCTGAGAATAGGTGTTCGTTCGACTCTCGTTCCCCTCTATGCCTCTCTCAACCTGGGCCTGTCCGAGGAGAGAATCGGGATACTGCTAACGGTGGCGGCCGTTGCTACCGTTGCATGTACCTTCCCCGCCGGCTGGCTGTCAGACAGGGTGGGGAGAAAAAGACCCGTGATGGCCTGCCTGTTTTTGAGCGGTATTGTCGTGTTATTTATTCCATCGCAGGGAAGCCTGGCCGGCCTTATGGGCGTTATGGCTTTCTATGGGCTGGTTTCCGGTCTACAAGGTTCGATGGCCGCCTGGCCTGCCGACGTGGCGCCTAAAGGCAAACTGGGCACATCTATGGGAGTCTACCGTGTTATGGCAGATGTCGGAATGTTCCTCGGCCCCATAACTGTGACCTATATAGCCGACTATACCGGGGACCTGACGGTAACATTCATGCCCTTCCTGGCACCGGCGATTCTCGTTTTTGTGGTGGGCGTATTGATGATATGGGCCAAAGACCCGGCCCGCAGAAGACATGCTGAAGAGTATACGGTCGAGTGAGATGGGCCTACCTCAAGGCTGCACATTCAGGCGAAAAGGTGGGGTGGCGCGGTGGCCTCAGGCTTCGAGCAGATGCTCCTGTTAAAAATACCGACAAAACAAGGTATAATAACTGAAGCTAAAAAGTAGAAACCAGACTTGTGGAGGAGGTGATATGAGCCCAATATACAATGTGTACTGTGACGAAAGCTGTCACCTGGAAAGTGACCGCCAGCCAGTAATGGTGCTGGGCGCTGTCTGGTGTCCACTGGAAAAGAGCCGTGAGATATCCGTGCGCATTCGTGAGATTAAGACAAGTCATGGGCTCTCCCCAAAATTCGAAAGCAAATGGACCAAAGTATCACCTGCCAAACAAGTATTTTACCTGGATTTGATTGATTTCTTCTTTGATGACGACGACCTTCATTTCCGTGCGCTTGTTGTGCAAGACAAATCAAGGTTGCAACATGAGCTTTACGGGCAGACCCATGATACCTGGTACTACAAGATGTACTTTGACATGCTGAAAGCAATTCTTGACCCTGAAGCTTGCTATCGCATCTATCTGGACATTAAGGATACACGGAGTGCTGCAAAGATTGCTAAGCTGCATGACGTGCTGTGTAGTAGCATGTATGACTTCGGGAGTCAGGTTATTGAGCGTGTACAGACGGTACGTTCCCACGAGGTGGAGATATTGCAACTTACTGATCTGCTTATTGGAGCTGTGTCATATGTTAACCGCGGACTTCACGAGAATGCAGCCAAGTTCGCTGTGGGCGAACGGATGATAGAACGTTCAGATTATAGCCTTACAAAAACCACTTTGCTGAGAGAGAACAAAGTTAATCTTTTCATGTGGCAAGCGACGGAGAGGCAGGCATGAGTAATCCTCCTGATTGGCTACCGGAAGCACTCCGGTATAGCGACTTCAATGGCGAATGGGACAGATTTCTGGTTAATGTTTATGAGATATTCGAACGAGATTTCAAGAAATCTAGACCAAGCTATAGGGGATTTCCCCTCAAATATGATTCAAGGATTGAGGATGGCAAAGAGGCAGTATTCTGGCATCTAACTTCCCAATACGATGAGACAACAGGAAATCGGGAAATGGACTTGAGACGGTGCGAACGTATACCATGGCCAAGCCCCATAATAGAACACTCCCAGGATAAACAACTTTCGGTTTGGAAGAACAAGCGAGGCAAAGAAATCAGGATACTATTATGGCTTGAGGGAATGGACTATTTGGTAGTATTGAAAGAAAGCCGGAATACAGTCATTCTACTAACTGCCTATTGCACTGATAGAGACCACACTCGCAATAAGCTGAGGAGTGAAAGAGAAATTGGACTTAAATAGCAAAAGCCGCCCTTTCGGACGACCTCTGTACTCCTTCTACACATGGTAGATGAGCTGTTTTTAGTTTAATATATTATGGCAATTTTGTCAATAGCTAAGTGTCACAGGTTCCACCAAATAGCTTCGCATTCAAGTATACTACAGTGCACTATTGTCAGGTTATACAAAACGCTAAAAAGTTTGGACAGGCGTGGTGGACTCGCTTACGCTTCGTAACAAGCTCCGCAATCCCAGAGATTGCCACGCCCCGCCTTGTCGGGGCTCGCAATGACACGGGAGGTTGGTGCTCCTGTTAAAAACACCGGCAATACAATGCAATCAAAACGATGGCTAAGGAAGCTATAAGACAGAGACTACGCTTCCATATTTAACCCTGAGCTAGTGGTCAGGGAACAGCTTTGCAGATATAGACTTGTCCCGTCATTGAAGAGCAGGGGAGAAAGGGTGGCCTTCTCGTTCAAAATCAGGGAGGTACTTGTCCGCCGCACCCATTTCCTGCACCCAGCCGTTTTCTATTCCCAGGTCGGTTAGCAGCCGGAGGACTGTTTCATGCTCAGCAACGGTGATCTTGCGAGAAAGCAGCGGTATTCGCGGCGCCCGGTGCACGGGCATGTATTGAGACATTATGCTGACCGTCACCGTGGGAGGAAGCTCCCGAACAAGCCAGGCTAGCGATTTTTCACTGCCGGCCAGACCGTTGGGCAGAATAAGATGGCGCACTATCAGTCCTTTTTGGGCCAGGCCGGATTCATCCACCACCAGGTCTCCAACCTGTCGGTACATCTCTTCGATAGCCCGGCGAGCTCGTACCACATAATCCGGGGCATGCGAGAACTTCTTAGCCCACCTGTCGGAGGCATATCTCAAGTCAGGCAGGTAGATACTTATGACATCGTCAAGCTCTTTGAGAGAAGCGACTGAATCATAGCCACCGGTGTTGTAAACCAGGGGCACTCGAAGCCCCATGGGCACCGCTTCCACAATTGCTCGAAGGAGCTGGGGAACAAAATGGGATGGCGAAACGAAATTGATGTTGTGGCAGCCCAGTCCATCCTGAAGGTAGAGCATCTTTTCAGCCAGGGCGCGGCAGTCCATCTCATTGGATTTTTGCTTTTTCCAGTTCTGGCTTATCTGGTGGTTCTGGCAATAGACGCATCTCATATTGCAATTGCCAAAGAAAATCGTCCCCGACCCCCTGGTCCCGGAAATGGCCGGCTCCTCACCGTGATGAGCGCAGACCGCCGAGACTATGGGGAGACGCCCGGAATGGCAATAGCCCGGTTCGTTTTGTAACCTGTCGACCCGGCACTCCCGGGGGCAGATATCGCAGGAGGCTAATCGAGCCTCAAGTGCCCGGGCACGACGCTCCAGTTCGCCGGAGCGGTATAGCGCAATATATCCTGGTTCCATAGATGCTAAGAGCATCGTGAGTGAACGCGGCACAACTCACTGACTTACACTTTAGACGGCTGACCTGGCGCTGTCAACTTTCCGCTCACCAAAACTGGTATTCCGGGAAAATAATACCTAATTTGTAGTAGGCTTAATTGGTATGGTGGACCTGGAAACCCTGTGCTTTCTCCTGCGGAAGACCAGGTATATTATGCCAGTCGCAATAGTTGCCAGTATTATGAGAAGCCACCTTACCAGGGGGAAGTTCCACACTTTGGTGATGCGCCCGGCAACACCTGCATAATAATCGGGTATCTGCGATATCCCACCCCCTCCTGTTAGCTGGGCTGCGTAAATCACCACCGCTTCCCACACTTTGAGCTCCTTTCCATCGGCATGACGTATTATCAGTTCGTCTATTCTGTCCAGCGGCACCGGCTCTCCATCGGCGTTTTTAGGGACTACCTTCAACTGAGGCAGCATGTCTGTTACCAGTGGGAGGAACATCAGGAGGTAGGCGTCGGTGACCAGGTGGTACAAGTGTTCGTCTCCACGCTTTATGGGGATGTACTCTTCACTGTTTGCAGATTGAATCCCGTCCCCTGTATAAAGTTCGGCACCGGTAACCGCACGGGTCGTGGGAATAGGCAGGTTTACAAAAGGTATGGTCAAGAGCACTGCATTGGCGGGCTTGTAGCTGTAGCGCAGGCCGGAGACATGTAGAAAATAAGAATCTCCCATAAATTCCTGCAACAATATAGTTATTTCCAGCACACGGCGCACTTCTTCTCCGGTAAGATAGACAGATACGATGGGACAACCCGGGTAACCGTCGCCTCCGTGTCCCATGCCTGTAGCTGCAACAATCTCGTAAAAGGAAACGTTTCCTGCAGAGTGTTCCGTGGTGCCGGGAAAGATGCTTTGCCGGATGCAGCCATTAGCCTGACTTGCTACGTCGACCCTCTTGCCGATAACCTCCTGGGCGACCATGCGCATGGCGTCGGTAACGAAGTTGCCGAGCGGAGTTTCACTCAAGGGCAGATGGTTGGACAGGATAAAGTCAGACCTGGCTACCGTACTCATGACATCGTCGAATTTGCCGCCGGTCATTTCATCGATGTACGCATTCAAGATGAGGGTATATTCCTGGACCAGGGCATCGATTTCCGGATGGCAGGCAAAGCTGCTGTCAATGGGAATAAGAAAGGGGCGGCTGTTTTCTTCGTTGCGCACCCGTACTTTGCCAGTGTTGGGGTTGTACGCCAGTTCCAGTTGACCCAGGTACCTTCCCAGGTGACCAGCCTGGACAATGATGGTAGCGCCGTGTAAGACCGGCTTATATAGGGCGGTCTCACTGTGGCCGCCTACGATTACGTCGATACCCGGGACCTCTCGTGCCAGTTTACGGTCCTCATCCACGCCGGAGTGAGTTATGCCCACGATGACATCGGCACCCCCTTCTTTCAGCTCATCTACCGCCTGGCGGGCTGCCTCGTGCTGGTCCAGGAACTGAATGTCCCCGGTTTCACCGAGTACCTGGATGGCATCTTTACCTATCAGGCCGAAGACTCCTACTTTCAGGCCGTTTTCCAGCTCAAACATGCCGGTGTTTCTGTATAGACGCCGGGCAGCCAGCGGATGGGCTGGTGGCGCCTCCGTGTTGGAGGCCAGTACCAGTGTTTTCTGGTGGGCTTCGGGGTATCCGGCCTGTAAAAGATATTGCGCCAGGACGTCGGGGTCGTAATCGTACTCATGGTTGCCGATGGCTACGGCGTTATATCCCATTTTCTGCATTATGGTAAGCTCTGCGGCGTAACCATTGAGGGCCAGCCAAGCGAAGGCAGAGCCTCCCAGGAAATCACCGGCGTCAAAAAGAAGGACCGGCTCACCTTCTTTCATTTTGTTCTCTCGGATTTCGCCCACGGCAGTAGCCAGACGGGCGAACCCTCCTATGGTAGGGTCTTCTTTTTCGGGGTGGCAGTCTACTGCCGGCGAATGGGGTATGAGCGCGGACTGCATATCGTTGGTATGGAGTATACAGAAATACAGCTCTTCGGTTTCACCTGCGTGGCTTTCTAAATTTTCCGGAATGCCCAGGAATGAGGCGACTACCGGGATGGTTTGCATAATACAGAACAACCCTTTGTTTGCCCTGGACAGGCTGTTTCTGTTACACATTAACCATCCCCCTTAAAATATTACAACCCCGGCCGACAACCAGCGTCTTAAAAAAGAAACTGCTGCTGAAATCATACACTATGCTGTTTGCTGGTGACAATTCATTTTCTCTGTTATCTAATTCCCCAGGATTTTACTAGGTGGGGCTAATTTGTTACAGCGAACGGTTGTGGTATTCTGGGGAAATAATACCTGATTTGTAGCAGGCCTGATTGGCATGGCGTCCCTGGAATTTGCCTTCCTTCAACTCTCAAGTTGTCGTTCGAATATTAGTTCACAGAAACTAACTTTCGCCCAAAGGCTGCCAGCTCCTGGCGCTATCGTTGAGGTTGCCACCGAAGTATTTATGGCGAT
>Ga0307380_10003813_pt1 | contig 20603 bp, 18 predicted proteins | sample UN3MG_FD_202239 | JGI IMG/M metagenome (GOLD analysis project Ga0307380, IMG submission 202239) | Soil microbial communities from Risofladan, Vaasa, Finland - UN-3 | ecosystem: Environmental > Terrestrial > Soil > Coastal area > Acid sulfate soil | place: Finland: Risofladan, Vaasa | collected... | reverse complement strand
GCGCACGAGCCCTTTGATGTAATGCTTGAAATGCGGGCGCTCCGGGTGTCGGGCGACTTGCGTCTTCTGCCACGGCGTCAGCTCCGCATAGGTCTCCTGAAGCGTTTCCTTGGCCTTGCCCTCGAGCCGCGCGAGCTCATCCGCAATCGCGACGGAGGCCTGCTCGCCGGCGAGCGCCTTCAACTCGGCGACCTTGCTCTCAAGCTCCGCGATCGGCTTTTCGAAATCGAGATACGTGCGCATGCGGCTTGGCTAGACCCCTTGGGCAACCCCGTTTTCACGGGGGAGCATCCATACGACAGAAGGAAGGGCAACGGGAATTCGGTTGTAAGTGGCCTTGCTAAGATACCCTGTCAACTGGTGAGCCGCTCAAGGCCCGCTGCGAAGAGTTTAGCGGCGTTTGGTTAAATGAGCCTGAGCCAGAGGGTGATGCTCCTCCACGAGCCGGCGCAGGCGCTCCTCGATGACATGGGTGTAGATCTGCGTGGTCGAGATGTCGGCGTGGCCGAGAAGCTGCTGCACCGTGCGCAAATCCGCCCCCCGCTCCAGCAGGTGACTGGCGAAGGCATGGCGCAGCACGTGCGGCGAGACCCGGGCCGGATCGAGCCCCGCTGAGAGCACAAGCGCCTTCAACGCCTGGCCGAAGCGCTGGCGGGTCAGATGCTGGCCGCCGTCGCCGGTGGGAAACAGCCATGCCGAAGTGCTTTCGCCGGCTGCCTGCGCCTCATCGAGGGCCGCGAGATGGGCGCGCAGCGCCTCCCGTGCCGCCGCGTTGAGCGGCACGAGCCGTTCGCGGCCGCCTTTGCCCTTGATGGTCAGCACCCGGTCGTCGGCGGTGAGCACGTTGCGCGGGAGCGCGATCAGCTCCGAGACCCGCAAGCCCGAGGCATACAGCGTCTCGATCAGCGCATAGAGCCGAAGCGCCCGGCGCCGCGCCAAGCCCTCGTCGGCGGCCAAGCAAGCCTGCTTCGCCGTCTCGATCAGCGTCTCGACCTCGGCGAGAGACAGGATCTTGGGCAGCGGCCGGCCGAGTTTCGGGCTGTCGATGGCCGATGATGGATCGTCGGCGCGCAAGCCCTCACCGAGGAGAAAGCGGAAGAACTGACGGATGGCGGACAGTTTCCGGGCGCGCGAGGTCGGCGCAAGCCCTCGGCCCGCTAGCCCCTCGAGATAGCCGCGCAAATGATCGGCGTCAGCCCCCCGCGCACCAACCCCCTGGCTCGCCAGGAAGGCAAGAAAATCGGAGATATCGCGCGTATAGGCCTCGATCGTGTGGGCCGCCGCGCCACGCTCGGCCATGAGCATGTCGAGAAACAGCCCAAGCTCCGAGGCGCCCGCCCCTTTTGAGCCTTTCGCCCCGGCCACGGCTCTAAGCCCTTATTGGAAGGAGGCGGCCGCGCGCCGACGCCTGACCTAGGTCAGCGGGCGCGGAGAGCCTATTGCGCGCGATGGCTAGGCGGCGCGACCATGGACGGCGCCTCAGTGGTCGAAGCCGTGGCATCCGTCTCGATGGGCTCGGCCCTGACGTTGCGCAGAGATTTGGAGATTTCCTTAGGCTCTGGCTGAAAGTATTCGGCGAGCACATAGAGGCTTCCAGCGACGACTCCGACGATCGTCCCTAAGACCATGAGGAAACGAAACAGTGTTGGCATCGAGGCGCTCGTGTTCCTAACTGTCTATTCGTCCCGAACCGGGCCGCATTATGACTCAAAACCACCGGGCGCCTTAACCCTCAAATCGCATCATGGACGATTCGACACTGCCCTGTCAGCATGGGACAAATAAGGCCCTCCCTTCGAAGATGACCCTACGCTTGGCCGAACACAACAAAGACGACCGCGCAGAGCGGCTGGCCCAAATCCGCCAATCCTTGGGCACGCGCTCAATCGTGCTGATCGGCCTGATGGGCGCCGGCAAGACTGCGGTCGGCAGGCGGCTGGCAAACTGTCTCGACCTGCCGTTCATCGACGCCGACGGCGAGATCGAGTTGGCGGCGGGACAGAGCATCAAGGAGATCTTCGCCGAGCGCGGCGAGGCCGATTTTCGCGAGGGCGAACGGAAAGTCATCGCCCGGTTGTTGGAGACCGGCCCACAAGTGCTTGCCACCGGCGGTGGCGCCTATATGAACCCTGAGACGCGAGCCAACATCCAGGCGCGCGGTGTCTCGGTATGGCTCAAGGCCGAATTGCGCGTTCTCCTGAAGCGCGTGCAACGGCGCGACCACCGGCCCTTGCTTGCGGTCGGCGACCCCGAGACCGTGATGAGGAGGCTGATGGCCGAGCGCAATCCCGTCTATGCCGAGGCCGACATCACCGTGGAGAGCCGCGACGTGCCCCACGAGGTCATCGTCGGCAGCGTGATCGACGCGCTCGCCGCCAGGCTGGGCTGCGCCGCCAAGGCCAGAGGCGGCGCGCAGGCCGCCGCAGGCCGCAAGAGGAGGCGATGATGCACGACGGCGCGGCTTCTCTCGGCCAGGTCGAGAGCGAGACAGCCATCGAGGTCTCCCTTCCCGGACGGCGCTACGACATCGTCATCGGCGAAGACCTCATCGCCGCGGCGGGCGAGCGCCTCGCCGCGATCCTGCCACGGGCGCGCTTTGCCGTGGTCAGCGACACCAATGTCGCGGCTTTGCATCTGGCGCCCCTCAAAGCGAGCCTCGAGCGGACCGGCAACTTCCTCGGCGCCGCCGTGGTGGCGCCGGGCGAAGCGAGCAAGAGCTTTCCCGTGCTGGCCAAGCTTTGCGAGACCCTGCTCGATCTTGGCGTCGAGCGGGGCGATTGCGTCATCGCCTTTGGCGGCGGCGTGGTGGGCGACCTTACCGGATTCGCCGCCTCGATCTTGCGGCGCGGCGTACGCGTCGTGCAGATGCCGACCACGCTCTTGGCCCAGGTCGATTCCGCCATCGGCGGCAAGACCGGCATCGACACCAAGCAGGGCAAGAACCTAATCGGCACGTTCCATCAGCCGAGCCTCGTGCTCGCCGATGTCTCGGTGCTGTCGACTCTAAGCCCCCGCGAGTTCCGCGCCGGCTATGCCGAGGTCGCGAAATACGGGCTTCTTGGCGATGCGCCGTTCTTCGCCTGGCTCGAGCAGAATTGGGCTGACGTTTTCTCCGGCCAAGACGGCAAGCGCCGCCACGCCGTGGAGACGAGCGCCCGCGCCAAGGCCGAGATCGTCGTGGCCGACGAGCGCGAGGAAAGCGGCACCCGCGCGCTGCTTAATCTCGGCCACACTTTCGGTCATGCGCTCGAGGCCTTCGCCGGCTACTCGGACCGCCTGTTGCACGGCGAGGCTATCGCCATCGGCATGCGTCTCGCCTTCACCTATTCCGTCGAGCAGGGCCTGTGCCCTGCCGAAGACGCCGCCCGCGTGGCCACCCACTTCACCGCGGTGGGCCTGCCCACCGAGATCGCCGCCATTCCCGGCGAGAAGCCGACGCCCGGCGAGCTGTTGCGAATCATGGCCCAGGACAAGAAGGTCAAGGGCGGCAAGCTCGCTCTCGTGCTTGCGCGCAGGCTCGGCGAGGCCTTTGTCCAGGACGACGTGGCCATGGATCGCCTGACCGCGTTTCTTAATGAGGAGTGCGCGCGGCGATGACCCTGGGTTTGGGGCTAACGCTCGGCGCCATCATCGGCCTGCTCATCGTCTCGGCCTTCTTCTCAGGCTCGGAGACGGCGCTGACGGCCGCCAGCCGCGCCCGCATGCACGCGCTCGAAGAGGACGGCAACAAACGCGCGCGCCTCGTCAATCGCTTGCTTCTCACCCGCGAGCGGCTGATCGGCGCCATCCTGCTCGGCAACAATCTCGCCAATATCGCCGCCTCGGCGCTGGCCACGACCCTGTTCCTGTCGGTGTTCGGCGAGGCGGGCGTCGTCTACGCGACGATCGTGATGACGATCGTCGTCGTGGTATTCGCCGAGGTGCTGCCCAAGACCTACGCCATCGTCAACGCCGACCGCATGGCGCTTGCCGTCGCGCCTCTCATCCGCATCATCGTGGCAGTGTTCGCGCCCGTGACCCGCGCCATGCAGCTTGTTGTGCGCCAGACGTTCAAGCTGTTCGGTGCCGAGGTCAGCGAGGATACCGACGTGCTGGCGGCCCACGAGGAGATCAGGGGCGCCATCGCGCTGCACCACAAGGAAGGCGGCGTGGTGAAGGTCACCCGCGACATGCTGGGCGGCGTGCTCGATCTCCGCGAGCTCACCGTGTCCGACATCATGGTGCACCGGACCAACATGGATGCCCTCGACGTTGACCTGCCGCCCGGCGAGATCGTCGACGCCGCGTTGAAGAGCTCCCACACGCGGCTGCCGCTATGGCGCGGCGAGCGCGAGGAGATCGTCGGCGTCCTTCACGCCCGGCCCCTGCTCCGCGCATTGCGCGATTCCCGCGGCGACGTCAGCAAGATCGACATCATGGCGCTGGCCACCCCGCCGTGGTTCGTACCCGACACCACCAATCTCAAGGATCAGCTCAACGCCTTCCTCAAGCGCAAAGCCCATTTCGCCATCGTCGTCGACGAGTACGGTGAGGTGATGGGAGTCCTGACGCTGGAGGACATCATCGAGGAGATCGTCGGCGAGATCACCGACGAGACCGACATCGCCGCGGCACTGGCCAAGCCGCAAGCCGACGGCTCGCTGATCGTCGACGGGATCGTTCCCATCCGCGATGTGAACCGCCTGATGGAGTGGGACCTGCCCGACGAGGAGGCGACGACGGTCGCTGGACTGGTGATCCACGAGGCGCAGACCATCCCCACCCCGGGTCAGACCTTCACCTTCCACGACTTCCGCTTCGAGGTGTTACGGCGTCAGCGAAACCGCATCACCTCGTTGCGCGTGACGCCGCTTGACAAAGCGCGCCGCGGCGAGGCGAAGGCGGACTCGGCCTCATGAGGGCCCAGAGCCCTCCTCTGGCGCCAACGCGGCGATGGCAAGAGCGTGGATCTTGCCGGCGAGCTCATCGGCCAGCACGGCGTTGACCATGCGGTGACGCTCCACCCGAGACTTGCCCTCGAACGCCGCCGACACCACTTTAACGTTGAAATGACTCTCGCCGGTGCCGGGCGACCCGGCATGGCTGGCGTGATGGTGGGACTCGTTCACGACGTCGAGCGCCACGGGGGCGAAGGCTCGCGTCAACTTTTCTCTGATTGAATTCTCAACGGTCATGCTTCGATGGTCCTTGGAACGGAGTGCGCGTTTGCGCCGGCGCATAACCGATCAGACTATCGTCTTTGTCATCGTGGAGCCATGCTTGTTGTGACGAACGCTGCTTCCCATAATGCCGGTTCCATGAAGCTCGATTCAAAATTCTTCGACCGCCTGCGCGTCAAGCCTGACAAGGACCGTCTGCTGCGCGAGGCCTGCCCGGAATGCGAGTGGGACGGCTGCGCCGAGCCCGGGCTCTACCCCGCGCCCAAGGGCCGGGGACAGGAAGGCAAGTACCACCGCTACTGTCTCGATCACGTGCGGGAGTACAACAAGGGCTACAACTATTTCTCCGGGCTGCCTGACGAGGACGTCGTCCAGCAGCAGAAGAGCGACGCCACGGGCAACCGGCCGACCTGGTTCGTGGGGGTCAACTCTTGGGCGCGCAATCGCTCCAAGAAAGGCGGCGCGCGGGCCGGCGGTTACGCCCACCGCTTCGAGACCGCCGACCCCTTCGGCCTGTTCGGCGACGGATCGCCCGCCGGCGGCAAGCCGGGCGCGGCGCCACGGCGCCCACTGAAGCGGCTGGAACTCAAAGCCTTGCGCCATCTCAATCTCGACGACGACGCCACCAAGCCGGACATCAAGGCGCGCTTCAAGGAATTGGTTAAGCGCCTCCACCCAGATCACAACAATGGCGACCGTTCCTCGGAGGACAAGTTGCGCGAAGTGATCCAAGCCTATAATTATTTGAAGCAGGCGGGGCTTGCGTAAGTCGCTGGGGCAGCCCGTAGCAGAATCGGGGCCTTGCCGATGGCAGGCCCTTACGGAAATGCGACAAACAGGTTTTCATCGATCATGACACTTGAAGCTGCTCACAACGGCGCGCGTTTGCCGGACATGACGGTATCCGTGCGCCAAGTCTTCGGCATCGACAGTGATCTCGAGATGCCGGCCTACAGCCAAACGGACGAGCACGTCCCCGACGTCGACCCCGATTACCTCTTCAACCGGGAAGTGACGCTCGCCATTCTCGCCGGGTTCAAGCACAACCGCCGGGTGATGATCCAGGGCTATCACGGCACGGGCAAGTCGACCCATATCGAACAGGTCGCCGCCAGGCTCAACTGGCCGTGCATGCGCATCAATCTCGACAGCCATGTGAGCCGCATCGACCTGGTCGGCAAGGACGCCATCGTCATCAAGGACGGCATGCAGGTGACCGAGTTCCGCGAGGGCATCTTGCCCTACGCGCTCCAATCCAACACGGCGCTGTGCTTCGACGAGTACGATGCCGGCCGCCCTGACGTGATGTTCGTCATCCAGCGGGTGCTGGAGGTCTCCGGCAAGCTCACTTTGCTCGACCAGTCCAAGGTGATCAAGCCGCACCCCTGTTTCCGCCTGTTCGCCACCACCAACACGATCGGCCTCGGCGACACGAGCGGCCTCTATCACGGCACCCAGCAGATCAACCAGGGCCAGATGGACCGCTGGTCCATCGTCGTCACCCTCAACTATCTGCCCCATGACGACGAGGTGAATATCGTCCTGGCCAAGGCCAAGGCGTGGAACACCGAGGCCGGCCGCAAGATCGTCTCAAATATGGTCCGCGTCGCCGAGCTGACCCGCAACGCCTTTATGAACGGCGACCTCTCCACTGTGATGAGCCCGCGCACGGTCATCACCTGGGCCGAGAACGCGGAGATCTTCGAGGATGTCGGCACCGCTTTCGAACTGTCGTTCCTCAACAAGTGCGACGAGCTCGAGCGCGGCCAGATCGCCGAGTTCTATCAGCGCTGCTTCGACGAGGATCTGCGCCAGTCGACGGCCAACGTGGCCTTGAGCTAATGGCGACGACGGCGAAGCGGAAAGAGGCGCCCCTCGATCCCTTCAAGCGCGCCGTGACGCTCGCCACCCGCTCGATCGCCGCCGATCCCGGCGTTGAGGTGGTGTTCACCAGTGAGCCGCCCGGGCTTGCCGGCAAGGTCGCTCGTGTCCCTGAGCCGTCCCGCGTTCCGACCAAGGACGAGATCGCCGTAATCCGCGGCCATGCCGATGCCGCGGCGCTCGCCGTGGCGTGCCACGATGACGGCTTGCATCGGGCGCTCGCGCCGTCCGGCGGCGATGCGCGCGCCGTGTTCGAGGCAATCGAGCAAGCTCGGGTCGAGGCGATCGGCACGCAGCGCATGAAGGGTGTCGCCGCCAATCTCAGGGCCCGCATAGAGCAGCGCTACGCGCGCAGCCGCGTCACCGAAGAGACCGAGCGCGCCGAGGCACCGCTGTCCGACGCGCTGTCGCTGGTCGTACGCGAGCGGCTGACGGGCGTCGCCCCGCCGGCCAAGGCGCGCGCGCTGGTCAATCTGTGGCGCCCCTGGATCGAGGAGCGCGCCCGAACTCTACTCGACCGCATGCCGGAGACGCTGTTAGACCAGGAGGCCTTCGGCCGGCTGGCCCGCGACGTGCTCGCCGCCCTCAATCTCGCCGAGCAGCTCGACCAGGGCGAGGAGGACAACGACTCAAGCAAGGACGGAGAATCCGATCCGAACGCCGAAGACAATCAGGACGACAACGCCGCCAGCCAGGACCGCGCCGAGATGGCCTCTGAGTCCCGTGCCGAGCAAGACGACGCCAGCGACGAGACCATGGACGACCAGGAGGACGGCGCGACAGACCAGCTCGACCGTGACACCGAGTCCGCCGATGTGCCGCGGCGCTCCGAGCCGTGGCGTCCGAATACGTCCGTGCTCGATGACCCCGAGGCGTTTGGCTACAAGGTCTTCACCCGCGCCTTTGATGAGATCGTCGCTGCCGAGGAGCTCTGCGACGTCGATGAGCTCGACCGCCTGCGCGCCTTTCTCGACAAGCAGCTGCAGACCCTGCACGGCGCCGTCGCCCGGCTCGCCAACCGGCTTCAACGCAAATTGCTGGCGCAACAGAACCGCGGCTGGGACTTCGACCTCGACGAGGGGACGATCGATGCCGCCAGGCTCGCCCGCATCGTCGTCGATCCCATGCATCCTCTGATGTTCAAACAGGAGCGCGACACCCAGTTCCGCGACACCGTGGTCACGCTGGTCCTCGACAATTCCGGCTCCATGCGCGGCCGGCCCATCATGGTCGCCGCCTGCTGCGCCGATATCCTGGCGCGCACCTTGGAGCGTTGCGGCGTGAAGGTCGAGATTCTCGGCTTCACCACCCGCGCCTGGAAGGGCGGTCACGCCCGCGAGGCCTGGCTCAACGCCATGAAGCCGCCGCTCCCAGGCCGCCTCAACGACCTGCGCCACATCGTCTACAAATCGGCCGACGCCCCCTGGCGGCGCTCCCGGCGCAATCTCGGGCTGATGATGCGCGAGGGGCTATTGAAGGAGAATATCGACGGCGAGGCGCTGGCTTGGGCGCATCAGCGCCTCCTGGCGCGGCCCGAGCAGCGGCGCATCCTGATGATGATCTCCGACGGCGCCCCGGTCGACGATTCCACGCTGTCCGTCAATTCCGGGTCATATTTGGAGCGCCATCTTCGCCAGGTGATCGAGGAGATAGAGACACGCTCGCCGGTCGAGCTGCTGGCCATCGGCATCGGCCATGACGTCACCCGCTATTACCGGCGGGCGGTGACGGTGACCGATGCGGAGGAGCTTGCCGGGGTCATGACCGAAAAACTAGCCGAGCTGTTCGACGAGGACGTCGCCTGGCGGAAGCTCAATCGCCACGTGCCTGCAGGCGCCCGCACCAGGCGGCGGAAGCTCCACTAGCGTGCATCGCCTGGCCCGCAAAAGGGTGCTCATCCCGGCGCTCGCGCTGCTTGCGGGTGCGGGCGCCCTGCTCGTCGCCCCGGCGCTGGCCGACAAGCCGGCCGATGCGCTGCAGCGCCCGATCACCACAAGCGTCTCCGTCATTCCCATCACCTTCGACCGCGACCGGCCCGACCGCCGGGAATTCGGCAAGCTCGTCTTTCGCGGTGGGCTGAACCTGTTCGCCAAGTCACGCTATTTCGGCGGCTATTCGGGCATCGCGCTCGATGCCTCGGGAACCACGCTGCTAGCGGTCTCCGACGCCGGCACCTGGATGCGCGCCACGCTCGACTACGACGGCCGCAAACTCAAGGCGATGCAGAACGTGGTGATCGGCCCGATTCTCGGTCATGACGGGAAGCCGCTCGCGACCGACGCCGAGCGCGACTCCGAAGGCCTGGCGCTCGCCACCGGCGACACGCGGGACGGCGCGGCATTCGTCTCCTTCGAGCGCGAGCAGCGCGTCCTGCGCTATCCCTTCACCGCCAAACGCTTTGGACCGCCGGACCGCGCCCTTCCCCTGCCGAAGGAGGCGCGAGCCATGGGCGCCAATCTCGGCATCGAGGCCATCGCGCTGATCCGCGCAGGCCCGCTGAAAGGCACGCTCGTCGCCTTCTCCGAGCGCCTGAAAGACAGAAACGGCAATCTCAAAGGCTGGCTTATCGGCGGGCCCAAACCCGGCGCGATCACGTTGCGGCGTCTGGGTGGCTTCGACATCACCGACGCGGCCGGATTGCCCGATGGCGGGCTTGTCCTGCTCGAGCGCCGCTTCCGCTACAGCGAAGGCGTCAAGATGCGCGTCCGCCGCATCGCGCCAAACGAGCTCAAGCGCGGCGCGCTCATCGAGGGCGAGGTCCTGCTCGAAGCGCAAGACAATCTCAACATCGACAACATGGAGGCGATTGCCGTCCATCGCGCGCGCTCCGGCGAGACGATTCTCACGCTCATGTCTGACGACAATTTCAGCCCGCTTCAGCGGTCGCTAATCATGCAGTTCGCGTTGCCTGAGGGCAAACGCGTGGCCGCCGAGCCGCGCGCCGGCGCAAACTGATGTCCTGGCTAGGAAACCTGGAAAGCCTTAGGAGGCGGCTTGCGCCTCATGCACCTTGGCGACCTGGCGCTTAAGACGCCGGGCCTTCAAGGAAAGCTCCTCGTTGCCGGCCTTCAACAGATAGGCGTCGAGGCCGCCGCGATGCTCGACCGAGCGGAGCGCATTGGCGGAGATGGTGAGCCGGACGTGCTTCTTGAGCGCATCGCTCTGCAACGTCACATTGCACAGATTCGGCAGAAACCGCCGCCTGGTCCTGCGCTTGGCATGGCTCACATTGTTGCCGGTGAGCACGGCTTTGCCGGACAGCTCGCAGCGACGCGCCATAGTCCTATGTCCTTCTTGCGTATCTCTAATGAAAGCCGGTTGCGGCTCGTGACTATCCACAAGCGCGGCAGCCATTTGGCGGAGATATACGGGGATGACCCTTTTCGGTCAAGGCACCGCCTCGATTGCCGCCCATGCTCGGATTTGACGAATCCCGCAAATACCTGGACATTCACGGGCAAGGGGTTTCCGGCGGGGGGACATCTTGCTAGGGGTCGGGAGGCATGTGGGCAGCGAGACATTGCTTGAGCCTGGCGGCTGTTGTCGGCCTGACCTTAGGGCTGGGCGGCACCTTCGAGGGTGAACACGCCCGCGCCGAGCCCGCCGGAGCCAGGATCATCGCCGTCTACCGGGTCGACCTCGGCAGCTTCAATCTCGGCGAATTCCGGGTCACCACCACCTTCCGCGGCGACGGCTACGAGATGCGCGGCGAAGGCCGGTTCTCCATTCTCGAAGGGCTTGTCTATGAGTGGCGCGGATCCACGGCGAGCAAGGGCCGCGTCACGCCGGAGGGCCCTGAGCCCGCCATGTACGCCTTGAACTACACCAATGGCGGCACGAAGGGCGAGCAGTTGCGCATGACCTTCGACGACGGCGCCGTGCGGCGGATCTCGATCCAGCCGCGAATGCGCCCCAACCCAAGCACCATTCCGGTGACGCAAGCGCAGCTCGAGGGCGTGCTCGATCCCATGAGCGGCGCCTTCCTCACCGCCAGCTCCCAGAATCCGAACGGCGACCTCAATGTCTGCAACCAGATGCTGCCGGTGTTCGACGGCAGGCAGCGCTTCGATCTCGTGCTCAAGCCGAAAAAGGCGGTCATGGTGCACAACAAGACGCGTGGCGCCTATTCCGGACCGGCCGTGATCTGCGGGGTGAAGTTCATCCCCATCGCCGGCTACCAGCCTGACAATCCGGGGATCAAGCTCATGTCGCAGACCAACGAAATCGAGGTGTGGCTAATCCCGGTCAGGGGAACCTATATGTACGTGCCCTATCGGATTGTGCTGCCGACGCCGGTAGGCTACGGCTCTGCCGTCGTCACATCGATCCAGGTCGCAGGCTCAAGGCGCGCCAGCATCGACTGAGCCCGGCGGCGAGGCGCCGCCGCACCAAGGGTTAACGCGAAAGCCCCAAAACCCAACATGTCGTAGGGAACGGATGTCGAAAGTTTACGCTCCCCTGATTCGACCCCGCTCTGTTCCCGTTGTGACCCCGCCAGGCTAGGGGCCCGGAGAAGAGCAAAAGCGAGATATAGCGTTCGAGCCCCAGAGGCGCCTCCCGGCACCGCAGCCGCAAAGTCGCGCGGGCGGTGTGCCAAATTGGGGCTGGAACGAAAACCGAATGGGCAGTGTCAGCGATTCGGACGGGATTCGTTCTGCCCCCGTTCCCGCCTGGACAGGAATTATGTCGAGCACAGCGTAAGATGGCCCGGTCCTTTTCCACGCAATCCACAGGTCTCGCCAAAGGCCGCGGTGTCACCGCGGTCCTCGGGCCGACCAATACAGGCAAGACCCACCTCGCAATCGAGCGCATGCTCGCCCACGATGTCGGTGTCATCGGTCTGCCGCTGCGGCTGTTGGCCCGGGAGGTCTACGACAAGCTGATCGCGCGCGTGGGCGCAGGCCAGGTGGCGCTGATCACCGGCGAGGAGAAGATCAAGCCGCCGTCGGCGCGATTCTATGTGTGCACGGTCGAGGCCATGCCCCAGGATCTCGAGGCGGACTTCGTCGCCGTGGACGAGATTCAGCTCGCCGCGGACGCTGAGCGCGGGCACGTCTTCACCCAACGGCTGTTCCATGCGCGCGGCCTCAGCGAGACGCTGCTTCTCGGGGCGGCGACCATGCGCGACGCGATCCGCGAGCTGCTGCCCGGCGCCAATCTCGTGTCCCGCCCGCGCCTGTCGAAGCTCTCTTACGCCGGCGAGAAGAAGATTACGCGACTGCCGCGGCGCTCGGCCATCGTGGCCTTCTCCGCCAACGACGTCTACGCCATCGCCGAGCTGGTGCGGCGGCAGCGGGGCGGGGCGGCGGTGGTGCTTGGCGCGCTGAGCCCGCGCACCCGCAACGCCCAAGTCGACCTCTACCAGAACGGCGACGTGGACTTCCTGGTGGCGACCGACGCCATCGGCATGGGCCTCAACCTCGACCTCGACCATGTGGCTTTCGCCGGCATTCGCAAGTTCGACGGCCAGGCCCACCGCAATCTGAACCCGGCTGAGATCGGTCAGATCGCCGGACGCGCCGGGCGTCACATGAATGACGGCACCTTCGGCGTGACCGGCCAGGTGGGGCCCTTCGACGCCGACCTCATAGACCGGCTGGAGAACCATGCGTTCGATCAGGTCGGCGTGCTGCAATGGCGCAGCCGCACGCTCGATTTCGCATCGATCGAGGCGCTGAAGGAGAGCCTGCGCGAGACCCCGGACCACCGACGGCTCACCCGCTCCCGCATGGTCGACGACATGATCGCGCTGGAAAATGTGAGCCGGGACGACGCCGTGCGCGATAAGGCGCGGTCCCCGGCAGCGGTCGGTCTCCTGTGGGAAATGTGCCAGATCCCCGACTACCGCAGGGTTTCCCCCGCGAGCCACGCCGAGATCATCGCCACCCTCTACGGCTTCGTCATGAGCGATGAGGGCAAGATCCGCGAGGACTGGTTCGCCAGCCAAGTTGCCCAGGCCGATCGCACCGACGGCGATCTCGACACGCTGTCGAACCGGCTGGCGCAGATTCGCACCTGGACTTTCGTGTCCCACCGGTCCCAATGGCTGCACGACCCCGAGCACTGGCAGGACCGCACACGGGCAATCGAGGACACGCTGTCCGATGCCCTTCACGAACGCCTGGCACAACGATTTGTCGACCGCCGCACCAGCGTCCTCATGCGACGCCTGCGCGATAAGGAGGAGATGATGGCCGAGATCAGCCCTGACGGTCAGATTCTTGTTGAGAATCACTATGTTGGCCGCCTGGACGGCTTCCGCTTCACGCCCGATGCCTCAAGCGACGGCATCCACGGCAAGGCCGCGCGCCATGCCGCGGTACAGGTGCTCGCGACCGAGCTCGCCGCCCGCGTCGAGGCGCTGGCCTCCGGGCCCAACGAGGCGATTACGCTCGCCCCCAACGGACGCATCGTCTGGCAGGGCTCGGAGATCGGCAGGCTCGAACGGGGCGAGACGGCGCTCAAACCCCGCCTCCAGATCTTCACCGACGAGCATCTCAGCCCGCCCGACCGCGAGCGCCTGACAAACCGCCTCCAAGCCTGGCTTGCCGCGCATCTTGAGGCAAAGCTCACGCCGCTGATGACGCTCAGCGAGGCGGCGGACCTCACCGGTCTCTCGCGCGGGCTCGCCTTCCGGCTGACCGAGAATCTCGGCGTGTTGCGCCGTGATACGGCCGCCGCCGAGATCAAGGCCCTCGACCAGTCCGCCCGTGGCCAATTGCGCAAATACGGCGTCCGCTTCGGCGCCTTCAATCTCTATTTCCCGGCCCTTCTCAAGCCGGCTGCGGCGGAGCTGCTGCTGCTGCTGTGGGCGCTTCATGACGGCCAAGAGCACAGTGTCGATCCCGATTCCCTGCCGGCGCGGCCGCAACAAGGCCTCACCTCGGTAGCAGCGGACAATTCCATTCCCGAGCCCTACTGGCGCGCCGCCGGCTTCCATGTGGCCGGCACCCGCGCGGTCCGTATCGACATGCTCGAGCGGCTGTCCGATCTCATTCGCGCACGCGTCACCTGGCGGCCGGCGGAAGGCGGCGAGGCGGCCCCATCGGGCTCAACCGGCGACGGCGGTTTCCGCGTCGTGCCTGAGCTCATGTCCATGGTCGGCTGTTCGGGCGATGAGTTCGCCTCGATCCTGCGCGCCCTCGGCTTCCGCCTCGAGCGGCGCAAGCTCGAAGGCGGCAACGGCAACGGCACCGGCGAGCCGGCCGCGACGGCGACGGTTGAAGGTGAAAGCCCCGAACAGACCGCGACGTCCGAACCGGTCGAGACGGCTTCGGCGGTCGAGGGCTCGGCCCCCGAAGAGACCGCCAAGTCCGAGGAGGCGGTACCCGTCGCGACGGCGACGGTTGAAGGTGAAGGCCCCGAACAGACCGTGACGTCCGAGCCGGTAGAGACGGCTTCGGCGGTCGAGGGCTCGGTCCCGGAAGAGACCGCCAAGTCCGAGGAGGCGGTACAAGCCGAGCCCGCCTTCGACGAGATCTGGCGTCCCGGCAAGCGCAAGGAGCCTCATCACCCGCGCGCCGAAGCCAAGGGGCCGCGCCGAGAGCGCGCCAAGGGGGGCGGCAAGGGCGCCCCGCGCCAACCCCGCCGCAACCAAGACCATGCGCAGACTCAAGGCCACGCGCAGGCTCAAGGCCACGCGCACGCTCAAGGCCATGGCCAATCGCGCCAGCCCAAGCGGGAGCGGGCAGCCGCGATCTCGGAGCATTCACCCTTCGCCGCGCTCAAGGAGTTGCGGGACACGCTTGCCGCACGCGGCCGCTCCAAGCAGAGCTGACGCTTGCCGTCCATGCCGGAGCAGCGGCTCGACAAGTGGCTCTGGTGCGCCCGGCTCACGAAGACACGCACCGGCGCCGCACGTCTCATCGCCGACCGCAAGGTCCGCATCAACGGTGAGCGCGTGCTGAAGCCGAGCCGGCTCGTCCACACCGGCGACGTGGTGACAGCGACCCATCAGGGCCGGCTCGCGGTGGTGCGTGTCGTCGATTTCGCCGAGCGTCGCGGCCCAGCGAGCCTCGCGCAGACCCTTTATGACGACCTCACGCCGGAGGATGCGCCGGAGCCTGAAAAGGCCTTGCGGACCGGCAAGCGCCCGACCAAGCGCGACCGCCGCCGCCTGGACGCCTTTCTCGGCGGCGACAGCTAACATCCCGACCCGGAAAATTTGGTGCTTGTCGCCCGTCAGGCCGCCGACGTGAACCGGCGCGAAGGCGCCGCGGCAGGCGCGATCCGCCCTTCGCGAAGGATCGCGGTAGCCTGGCCGGCCTTCACCGGCCGGCTGAAATAATAGCCTTGAGCTTGCTCGCAGCCCGCGCCGATGAGGAAGCGCATCTGTGCCTCCGTCTCGACCCCCTCGGCGATCACGTCGAGCCCGAGCTCATGGGCGAGCCGTATGGCCGCGCGCACCACGGCGGCGTTGCGGTAGTCGACCGTGACGCGGAACACGAACTCCTGCGCCAATTTCAGCCGGTTCACCGGATAAGTGGTCAGATATTTGAGTGACGAGTATCCGGTCCCAAAATCGTCAATGGCGATCCTGACCCCCAGCCGGCGCATGTTCTCCACAGTGTTGTTGTGCCGCTGCGTCGCCTCCATGAGCACCGACTCGGTGAGTTCGAGCTCGATGTCGCCCGGGTTGATCTGCCACCTGGTAAGGCTCGTTTCGACTTCGCGCTCGAGTTCGGCTGCGTTCTTCAGCTGCACACCGGAGACATTGACCGCCAGCACTTCCGGGGCGATCCCCTCGGCGTGCCACGATTTCAGCTGCCGGCAGGCCTCATCGAAGACCCAATTACCGAGTGGCACCACCGCACCCGTTCTCTCGGCAATCGGGATGAACGAGCCGGGCATCAGCAGTCCACGGGTCTTGTGGTTCCAGCGCACCAGCACCTCGAGGCCCGTCACGCGCCCCGTGGCGAGCTCGACCTGCGGCTGGTAGTAGAGTTCGAGTTCGCCCTCCTCAAGCGCCGCCCTCAGCTCATCGGCCACCCGCACGCGCTCGTGCACCTGCCGGTCGAGATCCTCGCTGTGGAAGCGGTAGCAGTTGCGGCCCTCGTCCTTGGCGCCATAGAGCGCAAGATCCGCCTGGACCATCATCGCGTCGGGGCCGGCAACCTCCCGCGAGAACGAGGCGATGCCGATGCTCAAGGTTACGGAGATCTTGTGATCGTCGATGACGAAAGGCTCGGCCAGCACTTCGCCGATCCTTGCCGCGAGCGTGCCAGCCTCGGTCGGATCGGCCACGTTGGAGGCGAGGATGGCGAACTCGTCGCCGCCGAACCGGGCCACGAGGTCCTCTTCCCGCACAACCTGTTGCAACCGCGCCACGACCTCTTTGAGCAGCTCGTCGCCCATTGCATGGCCGAGCGTGTCGTTCACGTCCTTGAAATCGTCGATGTCGAGATAGAGCACCGCGAACGGCGGGGCGCCGCGCAAGGCCGCCGCAAACGCCATATGGAGCCGCTTCATGAACGCACGGCGGTTCGCCAGCATCGTCAGAATGTCGGTCTGCGCAAGCTGGAGAATCTTTCTGTTGGCGGTTTCGAGCCGCAGCGCATGGCGCAGCGACGCCCACAAATAGGCAAGCACGGCACCGAACACCAATGCGACCAGAGCGACGGCGAGCCAGGCCCGGTAGAAACTGATGAGGCCCCCTTTCGCCGGGACCGCGATCAAGGTCCAGCTCGCATCGCCGACCTTGATCACCCCCGACCAATGCGCGCTGTCTGTGAGCGCGGATTGCGAGATTGGCGCGAGCTGCCCGTCACGATCGGACGCCGCGTGCGAATAGATGGGCGAGTTGGGTTCGATACCGCTGCGGAAGAGATAGAGATCGATTTGTCCCGGGAGCTTTTGCTCGGCCAAGATGGCGTCCAACACCACCGTGGTTTGGAATACGCCGCCCAGAATCCCCAGGAGGTTACGCCTCCTCGCCTCGACGGAGTTGTGGGGCACTCCTTTTCGGTAGACCGGCAGTGCCACGAAGAATCCGCGCCGCGAGACGCCGCTCGACGTGTGCATGGCGATGTCCAGCGCCGTTGCCATCGTGTCGCGATCGCGGGCGTGTTGTATAGCTTCGGCGCGCAGCGGCTCGGAATACAGATTGATGCCCAACGCCCACGGAGCCCGATTCACACTCGTCGTAAAGAGCACCGGAAAGTACTCGCCGCGCGGTGGGGAAGCGGATAGCGGCTCACCGTCGGGTTCCCAAGATCTGATCGTGTACCCTTTGAGCCCACTCTCCCTCACCTGGCTGACGAAGGCGGCACGGTCCGCGCCGGTGACGAGCGGGCTCCAGGTCATTCTCATCTTGTTGTCCTGGCCATTCAGGATGCGGCCGGTGAAAAGTGCGAATTCGGTCGCATCGACCTCGACGGAGGCGTCGTAGAAGGCGCGCAATGCGCGAATCTTGTCGAGATACTCATCGAGGCCGTTTTGCAGAACCGTCGCATGGTCGCCGGCGACATCGTTGAACTTTGCTTTGGCGAGCCTTTGCTCCCAGACCGAGACGGCCATCCAGGCGGCCACGGCCAGCGCCACGCCGAGTGCGCCGACGGCGAGCAGCGGCCAGACATGCGTCATCGGCTGCCGCTTGCTGATCACTTCAGGTACGTCGTGCATTCGGCGGTCAATCCCCCTCGGCGTGCGAGCAACGATCGACGCGGGGGTACGGCTCCCGGTCAAACAGGCCCGACCGCGGACGATACGGGGGTCAAGACGACCCGCGCGCGGCTGGTGATCCAACCCACTCGGGGTGCCATAAATTGATTGACGTGGCCTTAGTGCGGGCCATGAAATACAACCTAAAGCTGCCTTTCGCAACCTGCGGCCGGTCCCGAAAATCACCGTTTGCCGCGCGTTGCAGCGCCTTGTGCTGGTGGCGCGATTGTTATAGGCAGGGCGCTCCCCGGGACTTAATCCGACAGCCCGTAAGGGCTTAGAACAACGGGCTGGGCGAAGCCTGAGAGCATGTGGAAGCGATGACCTACGTCGTCACTGAAGTCTGCATCAAGTGCAAGTACACCGACTGTGTCGAGGTCTGCCCCGTGGATTGCTTCTACGAGGGCGCCAACATGCTGGTCATCCACCCGGACGAGTGCATCGATTGCGGCGTCTGCGAGCCGGAGTGCCCCGTGGACGCCATCAAACCCGACACTGAGCCGGCGCTTGACCAATGGCTTGAGGTGAATCGGCAATATTCCGAGACCTGGCCGAACATCACGACCAAGAGGCCGGCGCCGCCGGATGCCGACGACTTCGTGGCCGAGCCCGACAAGTTTCAGAAATACTTTTCCACAGACCCGGGCGAAGGCGACTAGGCCCTTCAACGGGTTAAGCGTTAACCCTAGGGCGAAAATGTCGCATATTGCGGTGCGGAAAGGATCGTGCTGCGGCACGGCACGGCTTTCAGATTCACTAAATTTGTGTTATGGTCCATTTGAATGGCGCAGACTTTCGGCGCGTGAAGCACCAAGAGGGCGACGCCGTTTAGGCGCGCTTTTTTTCCGACTTCGGAGAGTTGGCGCGATCAGGCCTCCTGATCGACCGCTCATCTTGTGCCCGCACCCCGCCCAAAGGCGGATGCCAGCAAGAATTCGCTGGCTAAAGAAGCGGGCAAGCTCACGTCACTCTGACTTCGGCGCCCACCAAACAATTCATTAGATGAGGCGAGAATATGCCCGAGAAAAAGAGACCCCAGCAAAGACACGGTTTCCGGACGAACGAGTATGTTGTTTATCCGGCACACGGCGTTGGCCGAATCGTGAGCATCGAAGAGCAGGAAATTGCTGGCGCAAAGCTCGAGCTGTTTGTCCTCAACTTCGAGAAGGATAAGATGACGCTTAGGGTCCCGACCTCAAAGCTCGAAAGCGTCGGCATGCGCAAGCTTGCGGAGGACAAGACCCTCAAGAAGGCCCTCACGACGCTCAAGGGCAAGGCGCGCGTCAAGCGCACCATGTGGTCCCGCCGCGCCCAGGAATACGAGGCCAAGATCAACTCCGGCGATCTCATCTCCATTGCCGAGGTGGTGCGCGACCTGTACCGCTCCGAGGCCCAGCCCGAGCAGTCTTATTCCGAGCGGCAGCTTTACGAAGCAGCGCTTGACCGCATGGCCCGCGAGCTCGCTGCCGTGGAGAAGCTGGACGAGGCAAGCGCCGTCGCCAAGATCGACGATGTGCTGGCCAAGACGGCCCGCCACAACAAGCTGGCGGCCGAGGACGCCGCACGCACCAAGGCCGCTTAAGCGCCCTCTTCGCGCGTTCTGAATCTGGTCATGGCCGGGCGGCAACGTCCGGCCATTTCCATGTCATTCCCGCGAAGGCGGGACTCCAGCAGCCACCGCCCTCAGTTGATTTGCGGACGCGTGGGATTGCCCGGTCAGGCCGGGCAACGACGAGGATCGCTCACAGCGTGGGCGCCGGCGCCAGCACCTCGATCTGCGCAGGGTGCGTGGCCGCGATCATCGGGCCGTTCCACCATTCCACCCAGCCCCGCACACGGACCTTTCTGCCGGCGAGCCGCGCAAGGTCGAGACCGGCAGCCTCGAAGGCCGCCAGGTCCTTCCGCACGATGGTGATGGTGAAATCACTTCGCCAGTCCTCGGCGAAGTTCACATAGATCAACTTCCGCCCCTCGCCGACCGCGTGAACCGTGCCCTCCACCAGCTGATAAGTGTGGGTAAGCCTGCCCAGGCGCTTCACGTCTTGCGCGTCCTGGATGCGATAAGCCCAGGAGCGCCAAAGACCGCGCCGCGCCGCGCGCGCCTCGGCCTCAATCCCAAGTAGCTCGGCCACGCAGGCGGAGGCTCCGGCTAAAGGGTACACACGGGCAAGGCCCTTTGCGACGAGCGCCTCTTGCACCCAGGTCCGCGTCTCGCTTCGCGCCACAGTGACCTGCGCCAGGACATGGCCATGCCGGTCGCTGCGGCGTTCGTCAAAGCGAAGCTCCACCGCGGAGCCTGACACAAGCCGCGATAGCCCCGCTTCCGCCTCCGCCACGAACGGCCAGGGATCCTCGCCCTTCCAGCCGAGCGGCGCCGACGGCGCCTTCACGCCAAAGAGCCTGACTTTACGGCCGTCGGTAAGCGTGAGCGTCTCGCCGTCCTCGATCGCCGCGACCGTCGCGGTCTCACCCTCCGGCAGATCGCATGCAATCGCGGGCGGCGCGAACCAGAGCGCCCCGCTCACAAGACAGACCGCGGCGCGCTTGCCCCGTCTGGTCATGACGCGGTCGGGTGCGACCTAATGCCGAAAATGGCGATGGCGCCCTTGCCTTTGATCTCGATCTCGCCAAGCGCCTCGCCCTGAAACACCGATGACACTTGCTCCCAGATTTCCTGCGTGGCGGCAACGCTGCCGGACGCGCCCATGCCGACCATGCGCGCGGCCACATTGACGGTGTCGCCCCAGATATCGAACTGGTACCGCTCCTGACCGACCACACCCGCCACCACGGGCCCTGAATGGACGCCGACCCTGACTTCCCAGCCGAGATGGGCGTCGATCAGGGTGGAGCCCATCTCCAGACCGCAGCGCACCGCCGCGGCGATCGGATCGTCGATCTTGT
>Ga0307380_10003810_pt1 | contig 20615 bp, 15 predicted proteins | sample UN3MG_FD_202239 | JGI IMG/M metagenome (GOLD analysis project Ga0307380, IMG submission 202239) | Soil microbial communities from Risofladan, Vaasa, Finland - UN-3 | ecosystem: Environmental > Terrestrial > Soil > Coastal area > Acid sulfate soil | place: Finland: Risofladan, Vaasa | collected... | reverse complement strand
TTCGGTGCCGAAGATCGCGTTAATCAGATGGGCGAAGGGAACCTGTCCCTTCTGGAAGCCCACCAGCGTCAGCGCCGCGAATAGCGCCAGCACACCTTGGGCGAAGTTGAAAATGCCGGAGGCCTTGAAGATCAGCACGAAGCCCAGCGCCACCAGGGCATACATCACCCCGGCCAGCAGGCCCGAGACCAGGACCTCGTAAAAGAATGGATCGGTCAGGAAACCCATGCACATTCTCCCGTATTTGGCTGGCGGCTTACGTCAGTCATGGGCAACCCCCAGATACGCGTCGATCACATCCTGGTTGGCGCGCACTTTTTCAGGTGTGCCGTCGCCAATTTTCTTGCCGTAGTCGAGCACAACCACCCGGTCGGCGATGTCCATCACCACGCCCATATCGTGCTCGATCAGCGCGATGGTGGTGCCGAATTCATCGTTCACGTCCAGGATGAAGCGGCACATGTCCTGCTTTTCCTCGACGTTCATCCCCGCCATCGGCTCGTCCAGCAGCAACAGCTTCGGCTCGGCGGCCAGCGCACGGCCCAGCTCGACCCGCTTTTGCATGCCGTAGGGCAGCCGTCCGACCGGAGTCTTGCGGATCGCCTGGATCTCGAGGAAATCGATGATGTGTTCGACCTTTGCGCGATGCTCGATCTCCTCGCGCTCGGCCGGTCCCTTCCAAAGGGCTTGCAGGAAGATATTCGTGTGCATCTTGGTCAGGCGCCCGGTCATGATGTTGTCGAGCGTCGTCATACCCCGAAACAGTGCGATGTTCTGGAATGTGCGGGCGATGCCCTGCCTGGCGATTTCATGCGGCTTCATGGCCCCACGCTTCTCACCGTGGAACCAGACCTCGCCCTCCTGCGGGTGATAAAAGCCGTTGATAACGTTCAGCATCGACGACTTGCCCGCCCCGTTCGGGCCAATGATGGCGCGGATTTCACCTTCGCGGATGTCAAAGCTGACGTCTTTGATCGCGGTGACGCCACCGAAGCGCAGCGTGATGTTTTTCATCTCCATCACTACGTCGCCGACCTTGCGCGCGTTCAGCCCATGGTCGACTTCCTGGTGCGCGTATTCGGTGTCGGTTTCGGCTGCTTCGGCCACCGGCTGGATGGTCATGCGGTCACTCTCCTCAAGCAGCTTTGCTAATCTGGTCGCGGCGCGGGAATGTCTTCACATCGCGAATAGCCAGGTTGCCAGAGATTTTGCCCATACGACCGTCTTCGTAAGTCACATCGACCTCGGCCAGAATACTGGCAGCGCTGCCATAAAGCGCGTCAATCAAGGCGCCGTACCTCTCGGCGATGATGTTGCGGCGCACCTTAAGGGTCCGGGTCAACTCGCCGTCATCGGCGTCCAGCTGTTTGTGCAAAACAAGGAAGCGATTGATCTGGCAGCCCGATAGAATCGAGTCCTCGGCCAGGCTGCGGTTGGTCTCCTCAATGTTCTCCTGGATCATCTGGTAGACTTGAGGGTGCGCCGCCAGTTCCTGGTAGCCGCCATAAGCGATGTTGTTGCGCTCGGCCCAGTTGCCCACCGCCTCGAGATCGATATTGATGAACGCCATGCAGCTTTCGCGGCCATCGCCGAACACTACCGCCTCCAGGATATTGGCATAGAACTTCAGCTTGTTCTCGACATATTTCGGCGCGAACAGCGACCCATCAGTCAGCTTGCCCACATCCTTGGCCCGGTCGAGGATGCGCAACTGGCCCGAGCGTTCGTCCATGTATCCGGCATCGCCCGTCGCGACCCAGCCCTCGGGGTCCTTGGTCTCGGCGGTGGCCTCTGGGTTCTTGTAGTATTCCTGGAACACGCCGGGCGAGCGGTAGAACACCTCGCCGGTGGCGTCATCGATGCGGATCTCGACCCCTGGGGTCGGCACACCGACACAGTCCGGATCGACACCATCGTCCGGTTGCTGGGTGATAAAGACACTGGCTTCGGTCTGGCCATACAGCTGCTTCAGATTGATGCCGATCGATCGGTAGAACTCGAACAGGTCCGGCCCGATCGCCTCGCCGGCCGTATAGCCCACCCGCACCCGGCTCATGCCAAGGGTGTTCTTCAGCGGGCCAAAAACAAAAGCCTGGCCGAGAAAGTATTTCAGCTTGTCGCCCAGCGTCAGCGCCGCGCCGGTCCGGCGCTTCGCAGCGATCGCGCGGGCGTGATTCATGAAGGTCTTGTACAGCCAGCGTTTGGTCGCGCTGGCATCCTCCATCCGGATCGTCACCGTGGTCAGCAATCGCTCGAAGATGCTCGGCGGCGCAAAGAAATAAGTTGGACCGATTTCGCGCAGATCGGACATCATGGTCTCGGCGGATTCAGGGCAGGCAACGCAGAAGCCCTTCACATAGGCTTGGCCCATCGAGAAGATGAAATCCCCAACCCAGGCCATCGGCAGATAGGCGACAATCGAGTCGGTCTCGACCAGATTATCGAAATTGGCCGAAGCTCGCGACGTGACGATGATGTTGTCATGGCTCAGAACCACGCCCTTGGGCCTGCCGGTGGTGCCCGAGGTATACAGCATCACGCAGGTATCCGCGCCTTTGCCCGCCGCAGTTCGCGCGTCGACTTCGGCCCCAAGCTCCGGCTCGGCGGCACGGCCGATCTTCTGGACATCGCCGTAGGAATGCATCGTCGCGTGGTCGTAGTTACGCAAACCTCGCGGGTTGCAATAGATGATCTGGCGCAGGCCGGGCAGGCGATCCTGAATGCTCAGGATCTTGTCGACTTGCTCCTGGTTCTCGACCATCGCCACGCTGGCGCCGGCATGTTCGAGCACGTAAAGCATCTCCTCGGCGACCGAGTCCTGATACAGCGGCACCGGTATCGCGCCGGCCATCTGGGCTGCGACCATCGACCAATAGAGGCGCGGCCGATTGGAGCCGACAATTGCCATAGACTCACCGGGCTTCAGGCCAAGTTTGGTCAATCCCAACGAAAGGTCGCGCACTTCGACAGCGACGTCTGCCCAAGTCCAGCTCTGCCAGATGCCGTATTCCTTTTCGCGGCTGGCCGGCAGGCCGCCACGCTCGCTCGCATTTGCGAGCAGCAATTTCGGAAAGGTATCGCGCCCGGCCGAACCTTGAGGTTGTCCTGTCACGTCATGTCCTCCCTGAAAACGCCCCGATCTATCGGCGGTTTGGCGCTCCAATCCGGATCACGACCAACAGCCCGTTCCGTAGCAGTCCAGATTAGGAACTTAGCGCCCCGACGCGGTCAAGCTCCCAGATATGAACGAGCGTTCAATTAAGTTGAATTGCCTCGGCTGGCAAGCAAAAACCGCGCCCGGAACTTGCGTCCGGGCGCGGTTCAGCAGTTTTATTTCGTGCTGCCGCTCGTCAGGCTCAACCAGCGACGGTGCGGCCGCGTTTCGCACCATTGCCGATGGCGATGGTCCGGGGCTTCAGCGCCTCGGGCACCTCGCGCACCAGATCGATATGCAAAAGACCGTTTTCCAGCCCAGCGCCGGTCACCTTCATGTGATCGGCAAGCTGGAAGCACCGCTCGAAGCCGCGCTCGGCGATGCCGCGATACAGGAACTGGGCCGATTTATCCTCAGCCACGTCACGCTTCTTCGCGGTGACCGTCAGGCCCTGGTCCTTGACCTCGAGGCTGAGGTCGTCCTCACCGAAACCGGCCACCGCAAGGGTGATACGGTAAGCGTCGTCGCCGGTTTTCTCGATATTGTAGGGCGGATAGCTGGGCGCCGGGGCGTCGCCCGACAAAAGCTGGTCGAGCATCGAGCCGAAACGGTCGAAACCGACGGTCGAGCGATAGAGCGGGGTGAGATCGAAGTTGCGCATGGGTTATACCCTCCTAGCGAAGCGATACAGTTGATGTGGCCCCCCAATGTGGGCAAGCCAACTCGAGCTTACCGGACCCGTTTCGGCGTCCGGCACAGCTGATGTGGGAAGCGAAGGAACGCCTGTCAAGAGGATCGACGCCGACTGAGGCGCATACCCTGGAGCGGTCATTTCATTCGAAATCGCGGGATGTAGGACAGGCGAACGCAACGCCGATGAAATTGGCGGACTGATTAGCGCGGCGTTATTTCATCGCTGCCAGAACTTCGGCAATGGCGGTATCGGCGACCACCGCATAGGCGACCGGGTGAGCAGGGTCTCGGCCCATTGCCGAGATAACTGCGACCAGGCGCATTTTGTCACCGCTCGATACGAAGACTGGCGAGCCCGACGCCCCGAACGTGACACTGCAATTCATTGCCATCACGGCATCCCGGATTCCGGTGATTTCGCAACCCTCCTGCTTGGTTAGGGCGTGGGCACGATCACGGCGATAACTGACCAGCGTCACAGGCGTGCCGATCACCGGCACCGGTGACAGGCCAAAGAACGGAGCCTTCTCCTGGGAAATCGGCTTTGCGAGTCGAATCACCGCAAGATCGACCGCGATCCGGTCAAAATTCATATCTTCGCTAGACGTGTAGGCGGGATGCACGGTGATCGCACTGGCAACACTATGGCCAACTTTCTGCCCGCGCCGCCAACCGGCGACGAAATGCACCAAGTTGGGCCGGTAGGCCTGTCCGGTCTGGGAGCTGACAACGCAATGGGCAGCGGTCAGGACCAGATCCTCGGCGATCAGGGTTCCCGTGCACATGCTGATCTCACGGGTGTTGCCGATATTGACCCGGCCCACCCCCCGCCAGGGCACATGCTCAGCCGTGGTCAGCATGCGCAGCCGGTCAAGCTCGAGCGCGGCTGCGGGCAGCGGCGGCGCACCCAGCAGTGCAGCCAGCACCAAAAGGAATAGCATCCTGATCATCGGCGCAAATATAGCGCCGCAAATGTGGCTATGCGAAGGCTAATCAAGTGCGATCCGCCCGGCCAAACCCAACGGCTCCGGCCCGCCTGTCGCCCAGTCGAGCAGTTCGGCCGTATGAACCACGGGAATTCCGGTCGCCGAGCCGATCTGCATCATGCAGCCGATATTGCCCGCCGCGATCAGTTGCGGCCGGGTCGCTTCGATATTCCGGACCTTGCGCGCCTTCAGTTCGGCCGAGATTTTCGGCTGCAACAGATTGTAGGTGCCCGCCGAGCCGCAACACAGGTGGCCCTCGGCCGGCTCTACCACCTCGAACCCGGCCTGACGCAACAATGACTTCGGCGCCTCGGTCACCTGTTGGCCGTGCTGCAGCGAACAGGCCGAGTGATAGGCGACCCGCAGTGTAGGCGCCGAGGCGTGACCCAACCCGATCTCGATCATGAACTCGGTAATATCGCGGGTGATGGCCGAGACCCGGGCAGCGTCCCCGGCCAATACCGGATCGCCCCGCAACATGTAGCCGTAGTCCTTGACCGTCGTGCCGCAGCCCGAGGTGTTGATGATCACCGCATCCAGACCTTCACCATCCATCTCGGCCGCCCAGGCGCGGATATTGGCCGCAGCGGATGCGTGGGAAAGGTCGGTCTTGCCCATGTGATGGGTCAGCGCCCCGCAGCAGCCAGCTCCCCGCGCCATCACCACATCGCAGCCATGGCGGTTCAACAGCCGGATGGTGGCGGCATTGATATCCGGGTTCAGCGCCTTCTGGGCACAGCCGGTCATCAGCGCTACCCGCTTGCGGCGAATGCCCGCGGCCGGTCTGACCCCCGGATCATCATGCGCCATCGGCGGCGCGATGCGCGGCGGGGCGAGGTCGATCATCGCGCCGAGTTTGCCGGGGATCAAACGGCGAAACGGTTTCGCCAGCTTCGCCCCCGCCAACGCCAGCCGGAAGCGCCCCGGATAGGGCAAGATCTGGGTCAGCACCCAGCGCAGCACCCGGTCGAACAGCGGCCGGCGATAGGTCTTCTCGATATGCTCGCGGGCATGATCGACCAGATGCATGTAATGCACGCCGGATGGGCAGGTGGTCATGCAGGCGAGGCACGATAGGCAGCGGTCGATATGCTTGACCGTCGTCTCATCGGCATCGCGACCGGTCTCCAGCATATCCTTGATCAGATAGATCCGCCCGCGCGGACTGTCCAACTCGTCACCCAGAACCTGATAAGTCGGGCAAGTCGCGGTGCAAAACCCGCAATGGACACAGGCCCGCAAGATCTGGTTGGCCCGGGCAATGCCGGGGTTTTGGAGCTGTTCGTCGGTGAAGTTGGTTTGCATCTCGTTACCCGATCAATGGGGACTTCTGGAAGCTTGTATTGGCAACACGCGTTGCTCTAACCCGGCTTCATCGAACAGGAACGCGGCGGATCCTGAAACCTCTGCCCGGCTCAGGACAAGTTCGACAGTTGCAATCGCGATCGGAATGTCTCGAGTCGCGAAATCGATATAAACATGGCCCGTGCCGTGCCCCTCGCCATAGACCCCACCAGCGTCAGCGTCGCGTAGGGCGCTGTCGATCCGCTCGGCGAGGTCGCCCCGATCGGAAACCTGGTCGAACGGTTGTTCCAGTGTGCGCTCGATCCTCAACCCGAGAAGGCTCTCGCTGTGGCGCGAGAATCTGACCGATGAGATGCGGGCACCAGCAAAACGCGCGTCTGCAAGTTCTGTATGGGCCGTTTGGTAAGTGATGCTGTCGCTTCGCGGATTGTCAGATTCGCGCGGCACGCATTGAAAGAGCGAAACTTCGGCGCCCGGGCCAAGCTGTGCCGCTAATGCGGCTTTGGGCCGGTCCTCCATCAGTTGATCAAGCAGGTGTTGTGTCTTCTCCTGGAACGAAGTTAGCCAAGCCTCCGGCGATTTCGGCGGCGAAGCCTTTCCGATCAATCTTGAGATAATGCCTCCGCTTGGGCGCTCGATGCCGATTTCACCCAGCCAATCACGCTCGACAGTCTCGCCAAAGAGGACTGAGAAAACCAGCCCGGCCTGGGCATCGGCATCGCTGCCTGCGCCCTGCCCCATAATGTCGATACGCCGGTGGCTACCTGCGTAAGATGACGCCCCTTTCAGAGAGAACGGCTTATGCGCCCGCGACGCGACCAGGTGCGCGACTAAATCAATTTGCTCAATTGGCCTGCATGCGTCGCCGAATTCCCAACCTTCAAGCGTAGGTGCGCGGCTCACGAGCGCCCGTATCAGCGGGCGCTTTTCATGGCCAAGTTCGGGCGAGAGCGCCAGAAAGTGCCCTCTCTCGGCGGCACCAAACTCCCATGATGTGACACGCTCAGCCAAGTCACCCAACGCCTGATCCATTGAGCTCGCCACATCCACGGGTTCAGCGGTGCGATTAAACGTGGCGTCCAGTGCGGGTGCGATCTCGGCAAAGCGATCCCAGAACCGGTCAATGGCTGCGCTATCGCTCGGCGGGATACGCTCGGCCCAGAAGTCATAGGCATCGGCCATCAGCCCATCCGCCCCGGATTGAGGACACCGGCCGGGTCAAACTTAGCCCGCAGTCCGGCAGAAATCGCGGCCAGTGGCGCAGGCTCCGGCTCGAATACGTCGACCGCAGCCCGGGTCGCGGCGCTTGCCCGCACCAGCGTGGCGTGTCCGCCCATCGTCGCGATACGGTGGCGGATCAAACTGGCGCCCGCGTCTCCGTCCTCACCGGCCAACAGCCAGACCAGCCCTCCGCCCCAGTCGAAAAGTGCAGAATGGTCGAGGCCCTCCGCCCGCAAAGCGTCGCTGAGAACCGGCCCGTCCGCAGGTTTGACCGACAGGCGCCAGATCGCGCCATCACACCCGGCGAATGGGCCGACATCGCGGACCTCGCGCCATAGCGCCGCGCTTGCCGCGCCAGTGACGATCTCCCAGCCGGACCCGAGCCGGCCCTGCAGTTGCTCGCCGCGGTAGGCGACCGATCCCTCAAGCCCCTCGATCCGGACCAGGCTGTTTCCGTCCCAATGAGCCGCCCCGGTGATCCCGAAGGGCGATCCCAGCGCCGCGCTCAGCGCTGCGACCCCGGTGGCAGCACTTAGGCCCTTGCAGACCAGCGTCGCCTCCGCCTCCGGCTTCGGCAGCACCTTGAAGCTGATCTCGCTCAGCACTCCCAGCGTCCCGAAACTGCCGCACATCAGCTTGACCAGATCGTACCCGGTGACATTCTTCATTACCCGGCCGCCGCTTTTCACTACTTCACCCTTGCCGTTGACGAACCGCACTCCCAACGTGGCGTCTCGGCAGGCCCCGGCCTGAATGCGGCGCGGACCCGAGACCCCGCAGGCGACCACGCCGCCGATGGTCGGCTCGCCACTGGTCCCTAAAATCGCTCGGTGATCCATCGGCTCGAAGGGCAGCATCTGGCCCTCCACCGCCAGCGCCGCCTCAACCTCGGCCAGCGGCGTGCCCGCCTTGACCACCAGCGTCAGCGCCCCTGGCTCGTAAAGCGTGATCCCAGCCAAGCGACTGGTGGATAACGTCTTTTCAGCCTGCACCGGGCGGCCCAACCCGGCCCGCGTACCGCCGCCGCGGATCTCCAGCGGCGTGCTGGTAGCCGTCGCTTCGGTAACGGCGTCGGCAAGTTCGGCCTCGTTTGCCGGGGACAGCATATCAGCCACGAACAGTCCCCGCTCCACTGCGCCGACCCTCAGACACCGCCAGCGGGAACACCTTGGCCGGGTTCAACATCCAGGCTGGATCGAACACGTCCTTCAGATCCATCTGTTGCGCCAGATCGGCAGCCGAAAACTGATGCCCCATCAGATCGCGTTTCTCGACCCCGACGCCGTGCTCGCCACTAAGACAGCCACCTGCATCGACGCAAAGGCGCAGGATATCGGCTCCCAGCGCCTCAGCCTTCTCCAGATCGCCCAGCTGGTTGGCGTTGAAGATGATCAGCGGATGCATGTTGCCGTCCCCGGCGTGGAACACATTGGCGACCCGAAGGCCGTAGCTCTCGGCCAACTCGGCAGTACCGCGCAGCACGGTGGGCAGCGCGCTGACAGGCACGGTACCGTCGAGGCAGATGTAATCGCCCAACTGCCCCATTGCGCCAAAGGCGGATTTGCGGCCGAGCCAGATCGCCTTAGACTCCGCCTCGGATTTCGACTCGCGCAGCACCATCGGATTGTGGCGGTTGGCGACCTCCTTGATGCACGTCAGTTGCTCGTCGATCTCCGCCGCCGAGCCCTCGACCTCGACGATCAACAGTGCCTCGACATCCAGCGGGTAGCCCGCATGGGCATGGTCCTCGGTCGCGTGGATGCACAGCTTGTCCATGAATTCGATGGCGACCGGGATCACGCCCGATTTGATTATATCGGCGACGCAGGCACCGGCGACCTCGCTCGAATCGAACCCCATCAGCACCGGCCGCGCGCCTTCCGGCGACGCCAGAATCCGCAATGTCGCCTCGGTGACGATCCCGAGCTGCCCTTCCGAGCCGCAGATCACCCCAAGCAGGTCATACCCAGCGGGATCCAGATGCGCGCCGCCGATCTCGACCACCTCGCCCCGGGCGGTGACCATCGTCACCCCCATCAGGTTGTTGGTGGTCACCCCGTATTTCAGGCAATGGGCACCGCCCGAGTTCATCGCGATATTGCCCGCGATGGCACAGGCGAGCTGGCTCGACGGGTCGGGCGCATAGAAGAACCCCTCGCCCAGCACTGCCCCGGTGACGGAAAGGTTGGTGATGCCGGTCTGTACCCGGATGAATCGGTTGGCCGTGTCGACCTCCAGCACCCGGTTCATCCGCGCCACCCCGAGGATCACGCAATCGGCGGTCGGCAGCGAGCCTCCGGCCAACGACGTGCCAGCACCACGCGGCACGATCGGAACCGACATCCCGGCGCAGATCCGAACCGCCGCCGCCACTTCTTCGGTCGTGCGCGGCAGCACCACCGCCAGCGGCGGGCAGCGATAGGCGGTGAACGCATCGCACTCATAGGCACGCAGCTCCTCAATTGAATGGATCACGCTGTCGTCGCCCAGTGCTTCGGTCAGACGGGCGACCAGGGTCGCTTTCTGGTCGAGGACCATCTGGTTTGGGGTCGGCATTTCCATCAGGACAGCACTTTCTGGTCAAAGTGGTTATAATTTCTTACCAGATACCCCGGAAGTTCCAGAATATCCACCAGAAATCCGAAACTATCGTCTGAACCGCCCAGCACAACTAAACCAGACAGCAGCAGCAGTCTCAAACCGGTAGCCGCTGGCTTTGCGCCCACGCTCGTAGCGCGGGCCGGGCCGATGTCGCACCGGCGTTGTCAGCGTTATCCATCTCCGCTCGCAAGCCAGTCAAATCAGTCGCCAGCAACGCGCGCTTGACTGGTCCGATTGCGGCCGGTCGCATCGACAATTCGCGAAAGCCGATCGCCGCCAGCGCGAGCGCCTCCAGCGGACGCCCCGCAGCCTCGCCACAGAATGACAATGGCGTGCCCAACCGGTCGCAGCGCTCAACGATCTGGCGTAACATCCGCAGGAATGTGAAGTTCAACACATCGTAGCGCTGACGCACCCGTTCGTTTTCGCGATCGGCGGCGAAGAAGAATTGCATCAGGTCGTTGCCGCCGACGGACACGAAATCGGCTTCCTCGAACAGCCGATCCGCGGCGTAGACCAACGAAGGCGTCTCCAGCATTAGTCCGACCTTCACCGTTGCCGGTCGAGGGTGGCCGATGTCTGTCAGCCGCGCCACCTCGGCCTTGACCATGGTGCGCGCCTGGTGGAATTCATCGGCCTCGGCGACCATCGGGAACATGATGCTTAAGGATCGACCCTTTGCCCCCCGGATCAACGATTGGACCTGCATCCGGAACAGCCTCGGCCGGTCTAATCCGACCCGGATTGCACGCCAGCCCAGTGCAGGGTTGGGTTCGGCCTCGCGGCGCAAATAGGGCAGGATCTTGTCTGAACCGATATCCAGCGTGCGGAACACCACCTCACGTCCACCCGCCGCGTCGAGCACCCGCGAATACAGCGCCGCCTGCGCTTCGCGACCGGGCATGTTCCGCCGGATCATGAATTGCAACTCAGTGCGGTATAGCCCGACCCCCTCGGCGCCGCTGGCGTTGATCGATGGCAGATCGGCGAGCACGCCTGCGTTCATCTTCAGCCGCACCGTGGTGCCATCCAGTGTCGTCGCGGGGCGGTCGCGAAGCGTGCGGTAAATTTCGCGCGCCTGCTCGGCCAGCACAAGCTTCTCGCGGAACGCATCCAGAATGCCGGCCTCCGGGCGCAGATCGACCCTTCCGATATCGCCATCGACAACGATGCGGTCGCCGGGATTGGCGTCGCGGGTGATCCGCTCGACCTGGACCACCATCGGCAGCGCCAGCGCCCGGGCGACAATTGCCGCGTGGCTGGTCAGCGAACCTTCCTCCAGCACCAGCGCGACGATCTTGCCGGCATGTTCCATCAGCTCGCCGGGGCCAATATTGCGGGCAATCAACACCGCATTTGGCGGCAACCCTGGCGCGTTCGGGTCATCGGGGCCGACCAGTTGGCGCAACAGCCGGTTCGCCAGATCATCGAGATCGTGCAGCCGCTCGCGCAGATACGGGTCGGCGACCCGCTCCATCCTCGCGCGCGCGTCGGACTGGACCTTCTCGACGGCGACCTCAGCCGCCAGACCGGAATCGATTGCCTCGTCGAGGCGCCGCCGCCAGCCCTTGTCATAGGCAAACATGCGATAGGCTTCAAAGATCTCGCGATGCTCTCCACTGGCCCCCAGACCGCTGCCCTCTACCAGCCGGTCGACGTCCTCGCGTAAAGCCTCCATGGCCGCGGCCAACCGCAGACGTTCGATACCGATATCCTCGGCGATGGGATCGAACATCACCAACCTCGGCTCATGCAGATGCACCACGCCCTCGGCGACGCCGTCACAGGCCGACGAGCCCTCGAACACCACTGGTCCGACCCGCCGTCCCGGCCCGGCGACAAGGCCGTCGGAGCCAAGAAATGCGCCCGACTCCGCCATTTCGGAGATCACCATGGCGACAATTTCCAGCGCCTCAACCTCATCATCGGTGTAGTGGCGCCGGGTCTTGTTCTGCACCACCAGCACGCCCATTACCTCGCCCAGGCGCTGGATCGGCACGCCGACGAAAGAATGGTAGATTTCCTCGCCGGTCTCCGGCAGATAGCGAAATCCAGGTGTGCTGGGCGCGTCCTCGGTGACCAGCGGCTCCGCGCGTTCGGCGATACGCCCGACCAGACCTTGCCCGACGCGCAGTCGGGCGGAATGGACTGCATCCTGCCTCAGGCCCTCGGTAGCGCAAAGCTCAAGCGTGCGTTCGTCGCGCTTCAGATAGATCGAGCACACCTCGGCGACCATGTTATTGGCCACTAGGCGCACCACTTTGTCGAGCCGCTGCTGCCCGTCCCCTGCCCCGGCCATAACGGTCCGGAGCACCCGCAGCAACGCACGCGATCCACCCTTGTCGGCGGGCATCGCCAGGCCCTCCCTTCTTTCAGGTAACCGATCCGCCCTCAGGCAGTATCGAGTCCGAATGCCTTGTGCAGCGCCTGAACCGCAAGCTCCATATATTTCCGGTCGATTAGTACGCTGACCTTGATCTCCGATGTGGTGATCACCTTGATATTGATCCCCTCGCCCGCCAGGGCCGAGAACATCTTCTGCGCCACGCCCGAATGGCTGCGCATGCCGATGCCGACGACCGAGACCTTGGCGACCTCGTCATCGACCACCAACTCGGCGTATCGCAGCGTGCCATGTGCGCCTTCCAGCGCGGCACGGGCGCGGGCGACCTCATCAGTCGGGCACGAGAAGGTCATGTCGGTCATGCCATCGGCGCCGATATTCTGGACGATCATATCGACATTGACCCCGTGATCGGCCAGCGGGCCGAAAATTGCGGCGGCAACGCCGGGCCGGTCGGGCACCTTGACCAGGGTAATCTTCGCCTCGTCGCGCACATGGGCGACACCGCTGACGACATTCTGTTCCACAATTTCCTCCTCGTCACAGACAAGCGTGCCCGGCAGATCCTCGAAGCTCGACAGCACTTGCAGCCGCACCTTGTAGCGCATCGCCAGCTCGACCGAACGAGTTTGCAGGACCTTGGCGCCCAGGGACGCCAGCTCGAGCATCTCCTCATAGGCGATCCGGTCGAGCTTGCGGGCCCGGCGCTCGATGCGCGGGTCGGCGGTATAGACCCCGTCCACATCGGTGTAGATATCACACCGCTCCGCGCCCAGCGCCGCCGCCAGCGCCACGGCGGAGGTGTCGGAGCCTCCTCGCCCCAGCGTCGAGATGCGCCCGTCCGGGCCAATGCCCTGAAAACCCGCGACGACCGCGTGTAGTCCCTCTGCAAATTTATTGATCAGAGCTTCGGTCCCGATCTCCAGAATCCGCGCGGCGCCGTGGTCTCCGGTGGTGCGGATTGGAACTTGCCAGCCCTGCCACGACCGCGCCGCGACGCCCATTTCCTGCAATGTCAGCGCCATCAGTCCAGCCGTGACCTGTTCGCCGGAGGCAACCACGGCGTCGTATTCCCGGGCATCATACAGCGTCGACGTATCGCGCACCCAACCAACCAGTTCGTTGGTTTTGCCGGCCATGGCGGAGACGACAACAGCCACGTCATAGCCGCGGTCAACTTCGCGCTTGACCTTCCCGGCGGCATTGCGAATGCGTTCGAGATCCGCCACCGAGGTTCCACCGAACTTCATGACAAGGCGAGGCATGCGAAGCTCCTGGCGCGGAAGGGGTCAGCACGGGATGCAAACCGAAGGCAAACGGCGCCTCCCTATATCGCCGACCCACCGGCACTGCAATAGATGGTCCGCAGGCGGCGCGTCAGTTTGGGTTTCGATTGGCCTCAAATAGCGCGCTATGGCCATATGCAAAGGCTGGACTGTGTCTGATCGGACGGGAGGCAACTTTCCCCGCTTAAGAATCTCGACCAAGGGAGTACGGGCGATACGCCGCCATCAGTGTCAGGCGTCTGATGTACCTGCGGGATTCGCCATTCGGGAGACCATTGCCGCATCGGCAAGTTCGTCCAGCGCCCAAACCGCGTCGATCAGGGCCCCGACATTACCGGTGAATCCGATCCGGTCAGCCGTGGTCATCAACTTTCGTTCCAGATCGCTGTCCGACAGGGGGTTCTCGGGCGATCCACGCGCTGCCGAAATTTCGGCCTGAAGCGTGGTGCCGTCGCGCATACGAACGGCCATGCCGACTGAGGCAACATCGCGCGCCGGATCATCGATAAAATTGACCTCTGGACGGCCAGCGCCCAATGTTTCCGCTACCGCCGCGTCGCTAAATTCGTCAAGACCTGCCTTGCCGCGGCGCCAGACAATCGCGATGGCGTGCTGGGCGCTGACCTGCGACTCCCGTCCGGTCCTGACATCCGGCCGGTCGGTGCGTTGGCGCAATAGCGGGTGGCCGGTCAGTTCGACCGTGACGGCCTTGTCGGCCCGAAACCCGTTCAGCGAAGATAACTGCAGGCTGGCATCAATGACGGGATTCAACACCACGCCGACCGGATAGGGCTTGTACGTGTTGCGTGCGATCTCCCAGTCTTCGCCCAACCCGTCGAGCAGTTTTCCAAACTTCGGCTCGTCGCAATAAACCCGCAAGAAACCGCGTGATCCGGACAGCGGCCCAGGCGGGCCCGCAAAACCCTCCGTGGCCAAGAGGGCCGAGAGCAAGCCATTACGGGCCGCGTTTCCGACACTGATGCTCTTGGACATTGTGCCGAGCGCCTCGACCAAACCGGCCGACTGAACCGAAGCGTTGCCGAACGCCCAGACAAACTGCTGTGGATCAAGCCCAAGCAGCGCGCCGACGCCTGCCGCCGCGCCGAACACACCGCAGGTCGAGGTGATATGCCAGCCCCGCGTATAATGTCCGGGAGAGACAGCATTCCCGATCCGGCATTCAATCTCCGCCCCGATCAGGAATGCCCTCAGCAGATCGGCCCCGGTTCGGGGCGCGGTCTCGGCAAAGGCGAGAAGCGCTGGCGCCACGGGCGCCGTCGGGTGGATGATCGTGGCTGGATGGGTGTCATCATAGTCATGGATATTCGCCGCCATCGCGTTCACGAAAGCCGCCAGCGCCGCGTCGCGCCGCTGACCTCGACCGAACAGGCTCGCCTGCGGATCGCCGGAAAACCGGCTCATCACTGCCAACGCCTTTTCGACCGCAGGTTCACCGCACCCAGCGAATGCAGTGGCAAACATGTTGAGAAGCGCGCGCTTCGCCTCGTGCCTTACGCTCGTGGGAATATCTTCCCACTTTAACTCGGCGGCGAACGCGGCGAGGCCCGACGCCTCCGGATCCGATGTATTCCCGGGAACTGCGGGCCGCTTTCCAGCCATTTATGCGCCCTCGCGATCCGGCCCCGTTCGGTGGAGCGGGTTTTCCAGTCTTTAGCTTCCCCAGCTTGATCCGAAGCCCACGGCGTCGATCAACCCGAGCGAGCCCGGTCAAACACGATGCCTGGAATGACCTCCGGCAATCAAGAGGCCCAATCGCTGCGATAGGCGATCGCATCGCGTGGATGGCAAATTGCCTGCTATGCTTTCATCGCGTACGGGATACTCGATCAAATGAGTGCGGATGCAGGCACATAACAGTGGCATCGGGTAGCTTGTTGGGGGAAACCCCCTGAATAGACCGCACGATGGAGAATGTCGGATGACGCGATTGAAGCCGCTTCTGTTTACGCCGCTGAAAATAAGAGGTGTCGAACTGCGCAACCGCATCGCCGTATCACCGATGGCGATGTATAGCGCGGAAAATGGCTATCCGGTGCCGTTCCACCATGTCCACTACGGCAAGTTCGCAATTGGCGGCGCAGGCCTGGTCTTCGTCGAGGAAGCTGCGGTGACGCGCAACGGACGGATCACCAACGGCTGCCTCGGACTATGGGAAGATGGTCAGATCGATGCCATCGCCCCAATTGCGGCCTTTCTTAAATCCCAGGGTGTCGTGCCAGCGATCCAGATTGCGCATGGCGGCCGCAAGTCGAGCACACAACGATCGTGGGAGGGCAACGGACCGCTGGCCGCCGAGAATCTTGCCAACGGCGACGAGGAATGGCAACCGGTTGCGCCTTCCGCCACGCCTTTTGCCGAGGGTTGGCTGATGCCCGGCGCACTCGACCGCGCCGGGATGGACGACATCCGCAACGCCTTCGTCGCAACCGCGCGGCGTGCGCTGGTGGCGGGGTTCGAAATTGTCGAAATTCACATGGCACATGGCTATCTGTTGCAGAGTTTCCTCTCGCCGATCGCCAACAAGCGGACTGATAATTATGGCGGCAGTCTCGAGAACCGCATGCGCTTTCCGCTAGAAGTCGCCGAAGCGGTACGGGAAGCACTGCCCGAGGATACGCCATTGTTTTCCCGCATATCGGCAGTCGACTGGATCGACGGCGGGTGGGAAATCGACGACAGCGTAGCGTTGGCCAAGGCGCTGAAGGGTGCGGGCGTTGATCTGGTCGACTGCTCCTCAGGCGGGAACCTTCTGAAGGGCGCGACCAACTCCAACCTTGCCCGCTCGCCGGGCTATCAGGCACCCTTTGCCCGCCGATTGCGCGAGGAAACTGGCGTGATGACCCAGGCCGTGGGCCTGATCCGCACGCATGAGTTGGCGGAACAGCTTTTGCAGGAGGGCTGCGCCGATATCATCGCTCTCGGCCGCCAGATGCTCTACGATCCCTTCTGGCCGCATCACGCCGCCGAGGCGATGGGCCAGACCGGGGCATTTGAGGCCTGGCCGAAACCATATGGCTGGTGGCTGGAGAAATGGGCAAACGGACTGCGCTCGATGGGTGAGAAGCCGGACGTCCGATGAAAGCCGCTGGATGAGTGTTGGAAGGCCGGCTAAGGGGAGTACATCAGGTGATTGCAAAAGGTAACGTTGCCGTCGTAACGGGCGCCGCAAGTGGGATTGGCAGGGCGACCTGCAGGTCGCTTGCCGAACGGGGCATGTCTGTATGTCTGGTTGATCTTCCAGGACCGCGCCTGGACAGCGCTGTGGCGGAGGTCACCAGTTTGGCGCCGGGCGGGGCGGACGCAATAGTTAAGCTAGCGGCGGACGTTTCCGTACCCAAGAAAATCGAGGCATTGCACCGCGAAGCGATCGCACAGTTCGGCAAGGTCCACTTCCTGATGAACAACGCGGTCACCAGGGCCGGTCGCGGCCACGCTGCCGACATTGCCGACTGGCGACATGCCATGGAGGTCAATTTCTGGGGCGTGGTGAACGCCGTCCGGACCTTCCTCCCGGACATGCTCTCCATGGACGAGCCCGGCGTCATCGTGAACGTCGGCTCCAAGCAGGGTATAACGAACCCGCCCGGTCACCCGATATACAACATCACCAAGTCAGCCCTGAAAACCTACACCGAAGCCCTCGAACATGACCTGCGGTCAAATCAGGACAGCAAGCGGGTGACGGCGCATCTGCTCATTCCCGGTTGGACCACCACCGGCGATGCAGTACACCGTCCGGGTGCCTGGTTGCCGGGTCAGGTCGTCGATTTCATGATCGAGGGCTTGGCGCGCGGCGATTTCTACATCCTCTGCCCCGATGACGACGTGACCACCGAAATGGACCACAAACGGATCCTCTGGGGGGCACGGGACATCACGCAGAACCGGCCGCCCCTTTCGCGCTGGCATCCTGACTTTGAGGCGCTTGCCAAGAAAGAATGTTCATAGACCCTGGGGAACTGGCTCATGGCTACTTATGATGTTGTGATCGTCGGCGCCGGGAATGCAGCGCTTTCGGCGGCTTTGGCGGCGCGCGAAAATGGCGCCAGCGTGCTGATCCTGGAGAAGGCGCCGGAGGACGAGAAGGGCGGCAACTCCTACTTTACCGCCGGCGGCTTTCGCTTTTGTCACGACGGCATCGACGACGCGGCAACCGATGTGCTGACCGATCTTTCGCCGGCCGAGCGAGCGCAGATCGTGCTGCCGGTGCATGACCGAAAGGTCTTCTACGACACGCTGATGAAGGTCACCCATCACCAGGCTGACGAGGACATGGCCTGGCGACTGGTCGATGGTTCGCGGCCCGCCATGGTCTGGCTTCGGGGCCACGGCATCCGGTTCATCCCGATGTTCGGGCGCCAGTCCTTCTTGGTCGACGGCAAGCATCATTTCTACGGCGGAGTTAACGTCGAGGCGGTCGGCGGCGGCGCCGGGCTGGTCGAGGCTGAACTGAAGCGGGTGAGCCAGCTTGGCTGCGAGATCCGCTATTCAACCGGTGCGACCCGGTTGATCCAGGACCGTGCGCGACGGGTTACCGGGGTCGAGGTGCGTGGCCCCGACGGCTACGAGGAAATCGTCGCCAATGCGGTTGTGCTGGCCTGTGGCGGCTTCGAGTCAAACCCGGAGATGCGGGTGCGCTATCTTGGCCCCGGTTGGGATCTGTGCCGGGTGCGCGGAACCAGGCACAACATGGGCGAGGGCATCCGCATGGCGCTGGAGATCGGCGCCCTGCCCTACGGCAACTGGTCCGGCTGCCACTCCGTCGGCTGGGACATCTCGGCCCCGCCCTTCGGGGACAGGGTGATCCTCGATAATTTCCAGAAGCACTCCTACCCCTGGGGTATCATGGTCAACATAGATGGGCAGCGCTTCGTTGACGAGGGTGAGGACCTGCGCAACCTCACCTATGTCAAGTTCGGCCGAGCCATCATTGGCCAGCCTCACCGCACTGCAATCCAGATTTTCGACCAGAAGACTATCCCGCTGCTGCGCGACGAATATCGCATTCGCGAGGTCACCAAGGTCACCGCCAATTCGATCGAGGAGTTGGCCATGGCGCTGGAGATTGACGCCACCGCGCTGAAAGCAACGGTGGATCAGTTCAACGTCGCCTGCGGCATGGCGAAGTCCGACCCCGGCAGATTCAATCCCTCAATTCTCGACGGTGTCGCGACCGAGGGGCTTAGCCTGAACAAGACAAACTGGGCCCTGCCGATCGACCAGCCGCCGTTCGAGGCCTATACCACCACCACCGGCATCACCTTCACCTTCGGCGGGCTGCGCATCGACGAACGGGGTGCCGTGCAGGACACCAGCGACCGGCCGATTCCCGGCCTCTATGCAGCGGGCGAACTCGTCGGGGGCCTGTTCTATGAGAACTACCCCGGCGGCAGCGGGCTGATGGCCGGCTCGGTCTTCGGCAAGATTGCCGGCGAGAGCGCGGCATTCGAGAGCCGACGGAATACCTGAAACGAGTCTAGCCAGCCGCGCTGGCGGATCATCTGATCAGAAACCAATTTCCGGCTCACCCGTTGGTGCGGCGCATCCATGGGATCGGTGCGACGGGGACGCCGTCCTCCTTAAGCGAACGTGCCTCATCTAGGCTGGCTTCGCCCCAGATGGCACGCTTGTCGGTCTCACCTTCGTGGATCCGGCGCGCCTCGGTCGCAAATTCGCGGCCGACGTAGTCCGAAGTCGTCTCGACCTTCCGGCGCATTTCAGCCAACATTGCCTCGGCGGGTGAGGAAGGCTTGGAGAGATTGGGCGCGGCAGGCTCGCGCTGCGCCGCCGCGTTGGCGACGGCGGGAGCCATCACTGCCTTCTCGACTTCGGTCGAACCACAGACCGCACAACCCACATGCCGGGCGATCCGCTGCTCGTCAAAAGCGGCCGACGACGGGAACCAAGCGTCGAACTCGTGTGCGCGGTCGCATTTTAGGCTGTAGCGGATCATTCGGGCGGGCTTCCTAGCGTTCGCACTTGTAGATACCCCCAAATATAGGTGATTTGACGGCATCAATCCATACGATGATATTGTAACAGTCTTTCCCGATTGTAAAAATCCTCTGGCACAGCGCGGCGCGCCAGCCCGGTAAACGGCCCGATCGGTCTTATGTGCATCGCTAAATCAGATCGCCAGCGGGTCGCTGTAGGGTGCGCGCGCCGGGCGCAATTCCGCCAGACCGAAGTTCTCCGGAAACTTGGTGGTTGTCGCCCAGAGGTGGTCGCCATACAGGAATGACGCAAATGGCCTGATCCCTGGAATTGGCAGCGGCTCGATGCGGGTGCTTGGGCGAGGTTCGAAAAAGAACGGCACCGAGAACCGCTCGTGGCCGAGGCCGATCACCCGGTGTGCAGTTGCCTTCACGCGCCGACCACTCCACCGCTCGAGCAATCCGCCGAAATTGATCGCAGAACCGTCGTCGCGCGGCGGGACATCGATCCAGTCGCCATTCGAATTGCGCGCCTGTAAGCCATCGACGCCACATTTGGCCAGCACTGTCAAAAGACCGGAATCAACATGAGCGCGGGCGACCTGCTCGACCCGTTGGCCGTTGAACTCGACGAACCGCTCCGGCACATCCTGGGGCGCCGGTTGATCAGCCGGACGCTTTGGATAGTTCAGAAGCCTTAGCGTCGAGATGCCATCATCAAAGGCATCCCGAAGGATATGCTCGTCGATGCCCAGGCTGCGCGACAGTGATGCCAAGATACGATGACCGATATCCTCCATTCCGAGATAGTATGAGCGCGCCGTGTCAAGCCAACCATCTGGCAACAGAGCCAGGTCGGGCAGAGGCGTCGGCTCGTAAAGGAGGTCGCCATGGCCATCCTCAGGCAGCGGGCGAACGATGTCCGGGCCGATCTCGAAGCCCTCGCGGTTGCGCGCGCCACTCGACTCCAATGGAAACCAACCGCGGTAGAGGTTGGTATTCTCCGGCGCGAAATTGCGCTTCCACAGACGCCGTTGCTCGGCAACAGGAAGGCTGAACAATTTCAACAGA
>Ga0307380_10003808_pt1 | contig 20621 bp, 12 predicted proteins | sample UN3MG_FD_202239 | JGI IMG/M metagenome (GOLD analysis project Ga0307380, IMG submission 202239) | Soil microbial communities from Risofladan, Vaasa, Finland - UN-3 | ecosystem: Environmental > Terrestrial > Soil > Coastal area > Acid sulfate soil | place: Finland: Risofladan, Vaasa | collected... | reverse complement strand
GATATGGATCGAGACAGCCCAGCAGGTTATACACCCTGACCAGCGCATGATAGGAAATCTCGGCGGCGGCGCGGGAATAATCGGCCCGCTGCATCACCGTCATCGCTTCCTTCAGCACCTGCCGGAGCTTGTCGTCGTCGTTCGTCAGGCGCTGGGCCGTGTTGAGAACCTGCTTGAACACGCAGGGAATACACTCGGGAAAACTTTGCATGTCTTTCCTGTTTCCTCGCCGTCCGTCAGCGCGTCATTGTGATTTCCATCATACCGGCGTCGCCGAAGGTGGAGTTGCCATATCTCATTTTCCTGATGGCCGCCAGCATGTTTTTCGCGATCGGGTCGTCGGCTGACGCAAACGGCCCGACATAGACGAGGCGCTTGTTGCCTACTATGTCGCAGCCGACATGCACCCGGAAAGATTTTACGAAATCCTGCTCCGTCAGGAATTTTCTAAACTCATCGGCATATTCGCGGGCCGAAGGCGCATAGGATACCACCGCGATCACCCAAACCTTCTGCTGCTGCGGCGGCTGGGGCGGTGCGGCTTCGCGATTATCGGGCGGGGCTTCGCCCTCGCCGATACCTGCCGAGCCGGTGTCCACCGGCCGCTCCTGGCTGCCGCCCGGCCGGCCGTTCTGCTGCACAAGCGGACGCGGCTCGCCCTGCACTCCCTGCGTGGACGGCGCTTTCGCGATAGCCATTCCCACAAACACGCACAGAACCATCAGCAGCAGCGAGCTGAAAATACCCGCCATCAGCGTGCGCACCGTGATCGTGACGGTCTTCGGCCGATCGCCGCCGAACGGCGACTGACCGGGCTGAGGGCCTGCCGGGGGCAGCGGCTCCTTCGGAGGCTGGCCCCGACGTTCGTGAAAGACCTCGAAAAATTCTTCTGGTCCGCTCAATTTTGCCATTCTCACACCTCGGCCGGAACGGGCCGACGCTCCACGCGAACCATTACGCGCGACGATCTATATTCTACACATTCGCAAGCAAATGTCAAAAACTATTCCCCTACGCGCGCAAGGCGGAACGCCTGCGCGGGCGGGCAACAGAAACCCGCCATGATGCCCGGAGGCAGCGTTTCGAAGGCCGGTCGCCGTTGCCTGCTCGATTATCGTGTCGAGGTCCCAGGCCGGGCATCCCAATGTTGTGAATGCGCGTTCCATATCAAGACCATCCTTCTTCTCGCCACAAACTGCGTATTATTGCTTGACAGGGCTGTTTCCTTGTGCTATACTTCCTCAATGTCATATCTTCATTTCGACAACTGCTGTCCAAGGAGACCGGACTATGCCAGCATCTCGTTGTTATCACCTCGCCATCTGCCTGATCCTCGCGTTCTGCCACCTCGCGTCCGCCGGAGAAGCTCCCGTGTATCCCGGCCTCGCCTGGGGCACGATCGTGAGTAAACATGCCGACATGATGAGCCGCCAGGTCCTGACCGTGGATTCCGCAGGCAATGCTATTGTGGCGGGCGGATTCGAAACCTCGATGGGAACTGAGCCGGGGTTCGACACCACTTACCGCGGCGGTATGAATGACGCATACGTGGCGAAGCACTCCCGCAGCGGCGTGCTGCAATGGGGAATGTACATCGGCGGCTTTGACTGGGAAACTGCCAAGGCCGTTACGACCGATGCCGACGGCAACATATATCTGCTGGGCAACACAGCCTCCGGAGATTTCCCGGTCACGCAGGGGCTTGACACCACACTATCCGGCTGGAGCGACATATTCCTGGTCAAGCTGTCTCCGGCGGGCGACCTTGTCTGGGCCAGGTACGTCGGCGGAGATATGGAGGAATGCGCCGACGATATCGCAGTGCTGCCCAACGGTAATGTAATATTGACGGGCACCACAAGCTCGAGCGATTTTGCCGTGGCGGAAGACATGGACCCGGTGACGACGCGCGTTTTCGCTGCGCGATTCACGCCAGACGGCCATATGCTCTGGGCGAAAGCCGTCGCACCGAGCATGGGCGCTATGATGGGGCCGGTGTCGGGCATTGCCGTCACTTCCGCAGGCGAGCTGTACGTGGCCGGCCAAGCCGAAGAAACATACACCTTCACCGTTCCGGGCGGTTTCGACACCACCTTGGATGGAATGAATGACATCTTCCTGATGCACCTGGACGCCTCCGGCGAGGTCGACTGGGGAACTTTCATCGGCGGCGATGCCGGCGAGAGCTTCGGGGATGTGGACGCAGACAGCGACGGCAATATCATCATTGCCGGCAGGACGGGGTCCAGCGATTTCGCCCTGATGGGCGACCCAATGATGGAGCGCCTGTTCGTGGCCAAGGTGTCGCCCACACGGCAGCTTCTATGGGCCAGGGCCGTGGTGTCGGGGTGGGTTATGGACGGGCCTATGGTTGCACCCGCTCCGGATGGCACTGTATATTTCACCTGCGATGCAGACTCAATGTCACAATTCCCGACCCCCGGCGGGTTCGACACATCAGTCGACAGCATGGGCGCAGCCTATGTTGCCCGGCTGACTGCCGCCGGCAGCATCGAGTGGGGAACCTATATCGAGGGGGATCAATCCGTGTCTGCGGACGATATCGCCTTAGCCGCTGATCGAGGCGTCTACCTCGTCGGATACTCCAACTCATCCGATTTCCCCCCAGGCCGCCCAGTCGACCCGATGGCCATGTACGGCGGCGTCTATGTGGCCAAGCTCGCCGACTTCCGCCTGTCTGTCGGCTCCGCGCCATTCGACGGTGTTGCCATGACCGGCGATAAACCGGGCACAACAGCATACTCAGCAGTGTGCGAGCAGGCCGAAGAAATTGCACTTTCCGCACCCCCAACGCACACCGTCGGCGCCGTCCGCTACGACCTCGTGCACTGGATTATCGACGGCGTACCTCAGCCCGGCCAGCAGGCCGACGTGGCATTCACAATGGCCGACAGCGTGGCGGCCGAGGCCGTTTACGCCGTGCGCCAGTGGGCGCTCACCCTCCTCTCCGCGCCGTTCACAGGCGTCGGCATCACCGGAAGCCTGCAGCGCGAAACTGTCTGCACCGAAACCCTCGACGACCAGACGCAGTTAACGCTAACCGCGCCCCCGGAAATCCAGGCCGGAGGCAGGAGCTACATGTTTGCCCGCTGGCTGCTGAACAACATCCCACAACCCGACGGGCTTGCCGACCTTTCGCTAGTGATGAACAAGGATCACACCGCGCTCGCGATGTACGAGCTTGAGCACCACGTGCTCACCGTCAAGTCCAGCCCCATCAGCGGCGTCGAAATCAGCGGCGACAAGCCGGGAGTAACAACGCATCTTGTAATGTGTGTCGATCAGGAACTGGTGGAGCTATCCGCCCCCCAATCGGTGACCGTCGGCGACGTCCGCTACGAGTTTGTGAGATGGATTACCGGCGCCGTGAACCAGCCTGACGGCCAATCCCTGCTCCAGGTGATTATGGACGACGACAAGACCGTAACGGCAGTCTATGAGGTGGCCGTGCATACGCTGACCGTGCTGTCGTCGCCCGTGATCGGGGTGCAGATCGAAGGTACGGAGCCAGGCGTTTCGCTGTATCAGAGGAAGGTGGACAGCGGCCAGCGCGTATATCTCACTGCACCAGGCGCGGTTTCACAGGGCACGTGGAACTGCACCTTCATACGCTGGATCGTAGATAACGTGCCGCAGCCTGCGGGGCAGGAGACTCTGATGGTGCTTGTGGAAGGCGACCACACCGTGATGGCGCTGTACGACTGGCGTCTTCCCGGCGACACCAATGCCGACTGCGTCGTGAACTTGCTGGACCTGCTGTACGTCCGCAACCGCCTTGGCACAAGGTGCTCCGAATGAGGCCGCGTGCCCGCAAACACACTCCCCTGAAAACCGGCGGGCGTCGGCTGCGACGCCCGCCGGCGACATGATCCGATCCGATCGTCCGTGCCCGTCCGTGTTCGCCTCGAGGCGGCGAGATCGGCCGGCGTGGTCCAGCCCGATATGGGTCGACTGACGCACGCCGCATACTCGTAAGGACACACCATGCAGATGGAACTCGACGCGAGCGAAACATTAGCCGGCGCCGAACTCGACCCCGGCGACGAGCTGATCGTCAGACTCGCCGGCGGCCGCGTCCACCGCATCGTCCTGAAATCCGCCTGGGCGGGTGTCAGGAAACGCGGGCCGCTCCCCTACGCAGACCTCGAAGGCGTCATATCATATTGCATATCGTGCATGCTCGACGTAGACGGCCAACACCTCCACCTGTCGCGCGTCATACCCAGCCAGAACAACTTCCGGCGTCCGTCCGCCGCATTCGGCATGCACATCTGGCTCGACGCCGTCGACGACATCTTCACGTTCCTCAACGAAGAACACGGCACCTGCCGCCCGCACCGCAAGTGCCGCCTCGCCGTGTGGGACGCACGCGGCCGCATCTGCCCGATGCTGCTGCACCCTTGGTGCCCGCTGCCGTCCGGCAAGCTGCGACTCGAGAAATGCTACCGAGGCGAAGACACCTGGCTCGGCCCATACAGCGGCGCCGAATGCCACGGCGGTTGGTAAGTCCTGCTGATTTTTTCAGAAAAATCCAAACTGGTGCGCGGCGATATACACGGCGCCGTCGATTCCGGCCGTCGCCGATCAGCAGGTATCGTGAATCGGCAGCTTATCGAGCGCGAAACCTTCCATAGCAGCATTTCACTATGGTTGCGGGATGGGAGCATCAACAGCGGCGGGTATTCTAGCAGCGATTGTGTGTGGAATCAATGGGCAATGCGAAGAGCGTGAGGTGAGGCCATTTGTATGCGAAACAATGATCAGCAAAGACGAAGACGGGCGGGCACAGAGACCCGCCCCTACGCGAGCTGACGTCATTTCTCGTTGGAGCTTCGGCTCGGCCGGCAAGAGGTGGCGGTGGTTCATGCGAAACGAAACGGTCTGTGTTTCTTCGTGCGGGCCGGCGGCTGCCCGCACGTCCGTGTGTGCTCGATATAGCATATGTTATATTCGCGTGCCGGGCAACGGAATATAGCACTTGTTATATCGGCGGGCTGCGCCGGCCATGCCAGAAGCCGGGCGCAACTGCAAATGTACAGCGACGACGGGCATGAATGCTGCAATGCCTTGATATACAAGGACTTACGCGATATGCGGAATCGCGGACGGCATCGGAATCATCCTTGCAGAAACGAGCCGGATTTTGTATAATATATATGTTGGATTCGGCTCGATTTCCACCACGAAGGGAAGGCATCCGAAAATGGAAGAAAAAGGCGAGACCATCCGCGATGTCCTGATTGAGGAGGACATGAAGGATGCGTACATAAATTTCGCGATGAGCGTTATCATCAACCGGGCGCTGCCGGATGCCCGCGATGGTCTTAAGCCGTCGCAAAGGCGCATCCTCGTGGCGATGAACGACCTGAACCTCGGCCCGAGTGCGAAATACCGCAAGAGCGCGAAAATCGCCGGCGATACGGCGGGCAATTACCATCCGCACCCCGAGAGTATCTATGCGACGATGGTGCGCATGGCGCAGCCTTTCAACATGCGCTATGAGCTGATCGACGGGCAGGGGAATTTCGGATCGATCGACGGCGATCCGCCGGCCGCAGTGCGATACACCGAGGCAAGGCTGTCGCACCCCGGCGCCGAAATGCTCGCCGACATCAACATGGAGACGGTAACGTTCGTCAAGAACTATGACCAGAGCCGCGACGAGCCGACGGTTCTGCCAGCCCGCTTTCCGAATCTGCTTGTCAACGGCTCCACCGGCATCGCCGTGGGGATGGCAACAACCGTGCCGCCCCATAACTTGGGGGAGGTTATCGACGGCCTGGTGGCGCTCATCGATAATCCGCACATCAGGCTCGACGAGCTTTCGCAGCACATCAAAGGCCCGGATTTCCCCACGGGCGGAATCATCATGGGCCGCACGGGCATCGCCCGCGGCTACGCAACCGGCCGGGGCACCATAACCATACGCGCACGCACGCACGTGGAGGATACCGGCAAAGACCGCCAGAGCATCGTCGTCACCGAAATCCCCTACATGGTCAACCGCACCACGATCAAGGCGAAGATCGCCGATTCGGTCCACAGCGGCAGCGTAACCGGAATTTCCGATTTCCGCGACGAGAGCGACCGCAAGGGCCAGCGGCTCGTGATCGAACTTAAGCGGAACGAGGATCCCGAGCGAGTGCTGAACCAGCTCTACCTGCACACTCCGTTGCAGAACAATTTCGGGATGAACGTGATCGCGCTGGTTCACGGCCGCCCTAAGACGCTGGGCCTGAAGGAACTGCTGGTTTGCTTCCGGGATCACCGGATAGACGTGGTGCGCCGGCGCACGCAGTTCCTGCTGCGCAGAGCGGAGGAGCGGGCGCATATCCTCGAAGGGCTGATGATCGCGCTCAATCACATCGACGAGATCATCGAACTGATCAAATCGTCGCCGTCGGTGGACGAAGCCCGCGAGCAGCTCATGCGGCGCTACAGCCTGAGCATCCGGCAGTCAAACGCCATCCTCCAGATGCAGTTGCAGCGGCTGACGAGCCTCGAGCAGCAGAAGGTTTACGACGAGCACCGCAAGCTTGTGGAGCAGATCGAGGAGTATCGTTCGATTCTCGCCAGTCCTCAGCGCGTGCTGGACATCATTCGCGAAGAGCTTCTGGAGCTTAAGCGCAAGTATGGCGACGAGCGCCGCACGACCATTTCGACGGACGTGGCGGAAGGTTTCGACGTTACCGATCTGATCCCGGACGAGCCGATGGCGGTTACGATCACGCACAAGGGATATGTAAAGCGCCTCAGCCTCGACACATACAGGACGCAAGGGCGCGGCGGACGGGGCGTAACCGGCACGGGCATGAGGGAAGACGACGTCGTGAAGGACATGTTTGTCGCCACCGCGCACCAATACATTTTGTTCTTCACCACCGAAGGGCGCGTGCATTGGCTGCACGTTTACGACATCCCCGAGCAGAGCCGCCAGTCGCGAGGCCGGCCGATAGTCAACCTCTTGCAGCTCCACGAGAACGAGCAGATCAGTTCGGTCATCCCCGTAGCCGAATTCGACGAGCGCGACATCATCTTCGCAACCGCGCAGGGTATGGTCAAGCGATGCGCCCTGAAGCTGTTCAGCCGCCCGATGCGCGGCGGGATCATCGCCATCGGCCTGAAGGAGGGCGACAGCCTGATCGACGTGGCCATCTCGCAGCCGCAGCAGGGCATCCTTATCGCCACTAAGAACGGCAGGGCGGCGCGATTCGCGGGCGAAAAACTCCGCCGGATGGGCAGAACCGCACGCGGCGTGAAAGGCATACGCCTCCGCGAAGGCGACCAGGCGGTCGGCATGATCGTAACAGGCGGCGAACAATGCCTGCTGACGGTTTCCGAACGCGGCTACGGCAAACGCACGCCGATGGATGAATATCCAGTCAAGGGCCGCGGCTCGCTGGGTGTCATTAACATCAAGCGCAGCAGCCGCAACGGCGGTGTAATCGCGATCATGGCAGTCGACGACGACGATGAAATCATGATGATGACCGAGCAGGGCATGGTCATTCGGATGTCGGGCGCAAACCTTCGCCCGATGGGCCGCAACACGCAGGGAGTGAGGCTCGTTAAAGTCGGCAAGGATGATCGCGTCGTATCGGTCGCGCGAGTGGTCGAAAGCGAGAAGAGCGGCGAGACCGAACGCGCCGAACCCGTCGAGGACGAACCCGTCGAGGACGAACAGGACGACGTTGTCGAAGAAGACGAAGATATCGAAGAAAGCGACGACCTGGACGACGGCGATGACGATCTGGACGAGGACGATCTGGATGACGGCGATGACGAAATCGAAGACGATGACGACACTTCGACCGTTTGACGCAACCGCCGGATAAGCAGACAGATGCGGGGGAAGGGCAGGTCGCCGGAGACCAGCCCTTCCCCCGATTTTTTCAGGAGGATCACGGAGTGGCCCTGGAAAACAAGCTCAGCGATGTAAGACAGCGGATCGCCGCAGCCTGCGGGCGGGCGGGCCGCGATGCTGGCGGCGTGACGCTGGTCGTCGTCACCAAGACCGTCGGCACCGGCGTCATACGCGAGCTGCTGGACCTCGGCGTTGCCGACATAGGCGAGAACCGCGTGCAGGACGCCGCCGCCAAGATGGACGAACTCGGCTCCTGCTGCCCCGCCAGTCTTCACATGATCGGCCACCTCCAGCGCAACAAGGTCGCACAGGCCGTGCGCATAGCCGCGATGATTCATTCCATCGATTCCATCCGTCTGGCCGAAGCCGTCAGCAAGGCGGCCGTTGGGCAGGGGAAGAGCGTGCCGGTGCTGATGGAGGTGAACGTTACGGGCGAGGAATCGAAATTCGGATTCAGCCCCGGCGCGGCTCGCGAGGCGGCCCCCGGGATCGCCGCGCTGCCGGGCATCGACCTGCAAGGCCTGATGACTATGGCGCCGTTCGGAGCCGGCGAGCCGGCGCTGCGATGTTCCTTCCGGTCGCTGCGCGAACTTCGCGATGAGATCGCAGCAGACCTCGCCACGTCGCTGCCGCACCTGTCGATGGGAATGTCGCAGGATTATGAAATCGCCGTCGAGGAAGGCGCGACGATTGTGCGCGTGGGCACGGCGATCGTGGGGTGAAGGCGGCTGCTTGCCCGGCCTCCTTTCGGTTTGATTCAAGGATACCGTTGCGCTATAATGCGGCCGGCAAGGCAGATCGGGAGAACATCAGATGCTGACACGCCTTCGTGTGCGCAACTTCAAGAATCTGGCCGACATCGACGTGGAACTCGGCCAGACGGTGGTTTTCATCGGTCCGAACAATTCAGGCAAGACATCTGCCCTTCAGGCGCTGACGCTGTGGGATGCGGGCTTGCGCAACTGGTGCGCGAAGCGCTCGGGCAAATCGCCTGAAAAACGCCCCGGCGTGACTATCAACAGGCAGGACCTCATTTCCATACCGGTGGCAAACGCGAAGTCGCTCTGGCACGATCTGCACGTTAACGATACCACTCGCCGTGAAGGCAAGCAGGAGACCAAGCCGGTTTTCCTTGACGTTACCGTGGACGGGGTAAGCAATGGCCGGGAGTGGTCGTGCGGCTTCGAGTTCTATTACGCGAATCCAGAGTCTTTCTATTGCCGGCCGCTGAGGAGAAACGGCAACGGCGGCGTCGCTGGAATGCCCCTTCCGCCGGAGGCCGAGGGTGTTCGGATGTCTTTCCTGCAGGCGATGTCGGGCCTTGCTGCATCCGAACCGAAATGGGAGCCGGGGCGGATCAACGTTTTGATGGGGGAAGGCCAGACGGCGCAGGTTCTGCGTAACCTCTGCCGCATGATTTATGAGACAGACCAAGACGCGTGGCAACGCGTGGTGCAGCATATAATTGGGTTGTTTGGTGTGGAGCTGCAAACACCCGAGCATGTTGTGGCGCGGGGCGAAATAACCATGAGCTACAAGGAGCGCAGCGGCATCGAATTCGATCTGTCGTCTTCGGGCCGCGGCCTTCAGCAAACGCTGCTGTTGCTGGCGCACCTGTACGCACACCCCGGCTCCGTGCTCCTTCTGGATGAGCCTGATGCACATCTCGAGGTGCTGCGCCAACGCGAGAACTACAATCTGCTGACGACCGTGGCTCGGCGGCAGGGATCGCAGGTGATTGCCGCCAGCCATTCGGAAGTTGTGCTGAACGAGGCCGCCGACAAGGATGTTGTCGTTGCTTTCGTCGGCAGGCCCCATCGCATCGACGACCGCGGCAGCCAGGTCAGGAAATCCCTCACCGATATCGGCTTCGATCAATACTATCTCGCGGAACAGGAGGGATGGGTACTTTATCTGGAAGGCTCGACCGACCTGGAAATACTGAAAACATTCGCCGAAACGCTCAAACATCCCGCACGCGAAGTGCTCGAGCGGCCGTTTGTTCGTTACGTCGGCAACGACACGGCAAGCGTCTATTCGCATTTCTTCGGCCTGAAAGAAGCTTGCCCGGCCATCAGGGGAATCGCCATCTTCGACAGGCTGGACAAGCAGCTCGAGGAACGTGCGCCGCTGGTTCAGACGATGTGGGAGAAGCGCGAGATCGAGAACTACCTCTGCATGGAAGAGGTCCTTATGACTTATGCTGCACAAGAGGCGCGCGACCTCTTCACCGTGCAGTCCAAGAAGATCATGCGGGAGGAAATCGATAAGCTGGTTCGGGCGCTGGCATCCTTCGAAAAGTCTCCGTGGTCTCCCGATCTCAAAGCCACCGACGAATTCCTCGATCATCTTTTCAGGAACTATTTCAGGCGCCTGAAGCTTCCCAACCTGCTCAGCAAGAGCAACTACCACGTGCTGGCGGGGCTTGTGCCGGCAGATAAGATCGCCCCTGAGGTTTCCATGAAGCTTGATATGGTCCTTCGTCTGGCGGAATCCGCACACGGCCTCGACGGGCTGCAGCAGTAGATGCCTGTCTGCCCGCCCGTCACGGTGCTACGATCCTCATGTGGGCGCGGTCGCCGGCCGACAGCGACCAGTCCTGCACGCTGCTTCCCCGGGTGACGTTTGAAATTGTGAGGATGCCGGTGTTGGGCGGGCTGGTGCCTACGTTCTCGGCCTTGATCTCCACCAGGTTTGAGCCGGCGTTCAGATTCACGTTCACCACGTTGTCCGCAGCCGTGAGCGTGTAGTCGTCGAGCAGCTTGACACCGTTGACCTCGATATCGATGATGTCGCCGTCGGCGGCGCCGAGATTGGTTCGGACGGCGAGCGTGATATTCCGCTGGTTGACTTCGACGCCCGAAAGCCCGCCGGAGGAGCCGTAGTTGTAGGCGAGCACGATGGCGCCGCCGATTATGCATATGCCGCCGATTCCGTACCCCACCTCGCGCCAACTCCAGGAGCGGTCAGCGGGAAAATTGCCGTCGACCGCATCCTGCACCGGGTTCGGCAGGTTCTCGCTTATAGGAAAATCGAACCGCACCGTGTTTGCTTCATTGGCCTTGAGTGTGACGCTGCGGGATTTTATCTCGCCCGACTGAGCTTTCACTTCCACCTTGTGCTTCCCGGCCGTCACCGGCACACGAAGCGGCGATTCGCCGACCAACTTGTCATCCACATACACGCTGCACCGCTCGCCGCCCGTGAGAACGGTCAGGCTGGCATTGCGGGCAGCTTCGTCATCCGCAAGGGCCGCCGTCGTGCAGGTAACCAGCGACACAGCCGTCAGCACCGAAAGTATTTTCCTGAACATCGCGCGCTCTCCTTGCTGCGGAGCCTATAGCCATTCCGCGAAACCAGGGCATCTTTTCCCTGTACAAAGCATATCACCTGCGCCGCGAGTTGTCAAGTAGCCGGTTCTGTGAATTTCGGCGGCGCGTCTGCCTGCGGAGAACAGGGCAAGCCCCCTGCGGCGGCCTTTGCAGCGTCGGCTGGTCCAGCCACCGGAACGTTCCGGGTTCATTCCGGCGGATCGCCGCTTTCGGCGGTTCTCGACATATCGGGGTCGTCGGCATCCGGGCCCGGCTCAGGTGCTTCTTCCAGAACGCAGATTATGCTTCGCCGGACTCGCACGTAGCGGGTCGCCCCGAATACCGAGATTGCGGCGCCCAGCGGCAGGCATATCCAGCCCAGGATCGGCAGGAGAACCGAGGCATCCTCGAAGAACTTGATGAAAGCCACGCCAAGCCCCATTATTCCCAGGCCCGTCCGCAGATACGACAAGAACGTGCGCTCGCCGGCCAGCAGCGTTCGATCTGCGGCCAGATAATCGCGAAGTATCAGCTTTCCCCGAAATTTCTCGTAAGGATTACCGGTCATCGAGCCTCCATCTGCGTGTAGCTTTCGGCAGCTACCATGCATGCTATAGGTCCGCCGGCCAGAATCAAGCGCAAAAGATGACCGCGAGCAGGCGGGGGCGCAACACCCGCCTTCGGCTTTCGGTTTGCCTGCCTGTCGGAGGCTCGCTGTCTTGAATCCTGTCGCCCCCCTACGGGGCTCATGATGAAGGGGCAACATGCTCCCACGGCTCACGCCGTGGGCTAAAGTCTGCCGCCCTGACGGGCTTGTAAGGAGACGTATGATGAAGATGCGAAGCCGTTGACCGAGCCGCGAAATTATGGAATTTTGGCGCGCCCCCGCGGGCATCATCGCCCTTATTTCCTTGACTGTGCGCGCCTGTTCGGGTATTATTTATTGGGAAACAATAACCTGCCGCGCGCCCGGACCCCGCGCACGGCGCTGTCACGAGGAGATAACTACGTGGCCGAGAAGAAAACTCCCAAGTCCGTAATCGTTGTGGCGGTCATTCTTGTGGTTGCGGCGGCTGCATTCATCGGGCTGTGGGCGGCGAACCCGCCGTTTGTAGCCAGAATGCGGGCGTCGTATTACGCCGGAAAGATCGGGGAAGGCGCCTCCAACGGGGCGCTGGCGAAGAAGATGATCGATCTCGGCAAGGATGCGGCGCTGCCCGCCACGCTGCGGCTGCTGAAAAGCGAAGACCGTCAGGCGCGCAAGCACGCGCTGATTATCATCGATAAGCTTCACGCCCAGGAAGCGGCAGACGCTGTTGTCGATGCGATGAAGAAGGAAAAAGAAACTTGGATTCGGCTGTATGGTGTGATGGTGATCGCGCACCTGTTTGTTGCCCAACCCGAGCACTGCGACAAGGTGGTTCCGTTTCTATTCGATGAGGACGACAGCGTGAGCAACATGGCGCGTGGCACGATGATGAAGGTTTCGGATCTGGACATCCCCGGCCGCACCAACGAGCAGTGGGCGGAATGGTGGAAAGAAAACAAGGAGCGGCTTCAGAAGAAGGCCGCCTCATCGGAAGCCGGCTCGGGAGCAGCCGGAACCAACGCCCCCCTGATCGAGGAGGAGCCGCCCGCCCCGGCCGAATAAACGCGGCTGATGCCGGCGCATCCTGCGCTTTATGCTAAAGTTCCGGGGCCAAGTGCCGATATTCACGGTAAACCTGCCAAGGTTTCCGCATCGTGGATAAGGAAACGATATGCTGCCGGGCAAACGGCTCAACACGTGCAAGAAGGATGAGATTCTTTCCAGAATCTCCACCGGATACTACCTTTCACGGCATGTCGCCGAGCAGACGGCCGACCGTATCCTCGAGCGCCATCCGATGTTTCTGGAGGGCCGCCCCGAGCAGGGCGACACCTCCGAGAACCGCGATTCCCTCTGAATTTTCGATGGCCGAAGCCGGAGAAACCCCTGAACCGGCGCCGCCAGGCTGAACGTGCGCGGCCGCCGTCAGGGGCAGACGGCTCCCAAGTGCATCCTGCACACCAGCAAATCGAGGATGTTCACCCGGCCGTCGTTGTTGAGGTCGGCCGCGAGGGCTGGGGGGCTGCTGCTCAAGTCGCGACCCAGGTGCATCCTGATGGCGAGGAGGTCGAGAATGTTGACCTTGCAGTCGCCGTTGACGTCGCCCTGCACCGACGCTCTCGCCTCAACGGCGGGGCCGGAAGCGGTGTGCAGGCCGTCGGCATTTCTGGCCATCGCAGCGAAACGGTAGGTGCCAAGGGGCTGCAGCGGGCCGGCAATTGCCTCGCCCCATTCGGCGGACGTAAGCCATACAGGCTCGGCCGACGGCCGGCCGTTTCCCCCCACATAAGCCTGGTCGAAGTGCTCGTCGTGCGGCTGCGACGACAGGCAGATTACGGCCAGTTGCGTGTGCTCGGGATTCCCGCCCGGGTCGGGACGCAGCGAAACAGTGGCTGCGGTTGCACACGTTACCTGCGGCACAGCGGGCGTGGCGGCGAGCGTTGTAACCTTCTGCTCATTGGGGTTGAAGGCGGTTTCATAGCCGCTGTGCCCCTGGTAGCGGACGCGCCAGCCGTATTGCGTGTTGGGCAGCAGGCCGCCGAACAGCACCTCGAAGCTGGTGATCCAGCCGGTATCGTTCGCATTTTCACCCTGCCCCTGGCCGGTGATGATGTCGAAATCGGCGGCGGTCTGGCCCGGCCCCGAGCCTTGAGGCGGGGCCGCCACCGCAACGCGTATCGACGTTTCGCTCACTTGCGAAAACGTTACTTCGTCATCGTGGGGCGGCCCCAGAAGCGTCGCCACGCAAACCGTCGCCGGCTCGCTCACGTTGCGGTGAGTTGACGAATCGCGCACGTATTGGTTGTATCGGTAGAGCGTGTTCTCGTGGAGGCCCGAGTCGATCCAGTTGTTCGGGCGGACGGACGACCATTCGTAGTTATCGACGCCCATGAAGCCTTCCTGCCAGGACAGGCCGTTGAACGCTTCGCCGACAATCCGATATTCCACGGGAGGGGTGGCATCGGCGGCGGCTTGGGACGTGATGGATATGCGGTCGGTGCCGATGGCCTGTGCGCTCGCGAATGCGTTTGGCGCGGGCGGGTCGGGATCGGCAGGCAGGTATTGGCCGTGGAATGTGGCGGTTTGGCCGGGACGCAGCGTTTGCGTCTGCGGCGGCGGCGTGATTCCGCCGGAGTCGAGCCAGGTGATTGTGTAGCTGCCGGGCGATATCGGTTGCCAGGCGGCGGGCGTGGTTCCCGCGATCGGCTGGCTGTGCTGCTCGACAAGTTCGAATGGCGCCGACGGCACGTCGGAAGTGATCTGGATTTTGCAGGCAGTGGGCAGGAATGTCATTCGATGGTCGCGGAGTATCCTGTCCACCTGAACCTTGCAGGAATCGGTGTCGAGCCAGTGGTCCCAGAACGCCTCGATTGTCTTGGGTTTGCCCCCGCTGAGGATCGACCATATCGGTTGGATGCCGAGGCAGAGGCGGTCGTCGTTATCGACAGGGGAGTCGTTGTCGTCGAACATGTCCCACCAGGCGCAGGCGATCATCGATTCGAAGTATTGGCCCGGTGCGTAGTGGCGTGCGGTGTCGGTTTCAAGGTTCACCGAAGTTACAAAATCTTCGGTGTCGTTGTAGCAGGGGTCGGCTGTTTCGGCGAACTGCGATGCCACAGAATAAAACGTGGCCCATCCTTCGGCGAAAGCCAGCCGTGCAGCGTCGGAGTCGGTTCTCGGGCCGCCATAGACGCGGCAATCGCTGTCCCAGTCATGCTCGCCGCCTTCCGAACCGAGAAAACCGAGGCGGTCTGCTATGAAATGACCGTACTCGTGCATGATCACGTCGCGGTCCCAGCGGTCCAGCTCGAGCAGGCGGATGGCGGCGCCGTCGTAGTATGAATGATCGTCCGGCCAATAGACATTCACCTTGGGAAGGCTGTAAACACCCAGCCAGGTGACGGCCTTGTGGTAGCCTTCCATTATCGAATCGAACACTGCGAAAGCTCCGGCGTTGGGGCCGGTGTTGTCTATCAGGATATCGAAATGGACGCTGCTTCCTTCATTGTGTATGGTCGAGCTGTCGACATAATAGGCTGCGGCGGCCGGCGATTCGCGCACCTCGGCGACGTCGGTCGAGGCCGCGGGATGGCTTCCTTCGACGCAGGAGGTATAGACTCGCAGGCGGTAGTTGGCAGGATTGTAAACCCTTAGCGTACGCTCGAGATGGCCCTCGGCGTTGGTGCAGGTTTGAGTTTTCTGCATGTTGTTTTCGTAGATGTCTACGAGCGCCCACCGCACGGGACGGGCTGCGCCGTTTTGATCCTTGTATCGAACGGTCGCCTGTATGCTGAGCCAGTCGGTGCAGCCCGTCGGCTCAAGTTCCACCATTCCGCCGGCCACCGGCTGCTCCTGTGTGAGCTGCAACGTGTGCGAAGCATCCCACAGGCTGATGGTGAAGCCGAGGGCGGTTGGGCCGAACAGGTTGAAATCCTCGTGCGAGAATGTCATCAGCATCGTATCGTCGCTGCCCGGCGCGGCAGCAAATGGCGGCGACCGCCATTGCTGGCCGGTCTGCGTGCAGGCGACGTCTGCCGTTATCAGGCGTTCGCCGGACGTGGTGTCGGCATCGATCGCGATGTCAAACTCGCACTCCTCGAAGTATCCGTCTGAGTCGGCGTCGGTGCGTTTGCGAAGGTCTTGAATGGCCGACGACGCCAGCGCGACCGAAGGGGCGGGAGGTTCAGCGCCAAATGATCCCGCGACGGCGGCTTCGTGGTACTTGATCGTCAGGTCCGGGTTGTACAGCGCCACCACAAAGGCCGGCATTGCGGGCGCATCGAGATTGAAATCCGCATGCGTCAGATGCAGATCGCAGGCGTCGGGCGCGTCGCCCGTGATAGTCCACGACGCCAGGAGCCAGAAATCGCCGGTTCCGGTGCAAGTTACTATCGCGGCCACTTCGAGCGAAACGCCATCCAGTGTGTCGGCCTCCACGTTGACATCGAACGAAAACGCCTCATAGTAGCCGTTTGCGTCGGAGTCGGTGCCCGAGAAACGGACGATCTCCGCCGAGCGGATGGTTGCGGTTGCGCCGCCTATGCCTTCAGCCGGCACCGGCCCGCCCGGTATGTAACTGTGGGGCAGCAGCTCGTGGAAGGTGGAGAAATCGGAATTCCACAGCTCGATCTCGAAAACCAGGTTCACCGACTCGAGCAGGTAGAAATCGGTTTCGCTGAAATAGAAGGTTTGAGGATTGTTATCGTTGCCGAAACCCGACCACGCCTGTGTGAAGAACTCGTTGCCGGTGCTGGTGCAGCGTATGATGGCGGCCACGTCGTATGAAACAAGCGCGCCGGCGTGTGCGTCCACTGTAACGCCCAGCTCAAAGACTTCGAAATAGCCGTTGAGATCGGCGTCGACGGCGTCGACGACCGTGATTCGTGCGTCGTGAATGTAAGGTGCTGCCGAGGCCGCAGACGCCATAAACAGCGCAACAACCGCAACCGCCATCTGCAGCGGCATCATGAAACGACAGGAATGCGTAGGCTGTCGGGGCACCGGTCACTCATCCTTGATGTCAACGGGTTGTTGTGCGTCGGGGGCATCTTCCGCCGGCTCTGCCTTGCGCAACTCCTTGACCTGCACGTTTTGCTCCGGCGGCGCCGTCTGCACGCGGCCGAGGACATCCAGTTGCGCCTGCACATCGCCGGGAAGGTCGTCGAAGTTCACGTCTGCGTCTGCCGGCAACCTGTTCTCGCGCCGGTAACGGGCGAGTATGACCGCGCGGCGGGCGGCAAGCATCGAGCGGCTGGAAAACTCCGCGATATCTTCGTCGATTACGAGATACAGGTTGCGCCCCGCGATGCCAGGCACGCGCGCCTGTATGCAGTACTCGCCGGCCCCGCCCACAACCACAGGCGCTTGCAGCACAGCCTGCTCGCCCGCGGCAAGCCGCAGCGGCCACTCGAGGACGGCATCTTCCTGTGCAGGCGCAATGCCCGGCGGAAGCTCCAACCTGATGCATGCGTCGGTGAGTTCGAGATCGGTTGAGACGGTCGCGATGACGGTTGCGGCCTTCCCGATGGCCGGAGGGGCGGCGAACGTTACCGTTATCCGCACGGGCGGAGGAGGCTTGGCGAATGCAGCAGCGGCAGGCGCCAGCAGGCAGACGGCAATCAGCAGAATTCGTGTCGGGCGCATAGTCATAGTGGGCCTCGCATAAGCATGCGGAACGGCCACGCAAATATCTGGAATCTCATCCTTTTATAACATGACCTGGGGATGATGTCAAGCAAAAATTCTGGATTTGCCGTCCCTGTTGGGTAACATCATGTCCCACCCCTTCGCGAGCTGAGGTGCATCGCGAAGAAAAGCGCCCTGCGGCTGCGTCGGGCCTTGAGGAAGAATTCCCATCGCGCTGCAATCGCGGCATTAGGTTCATTGCAGTGGGCGGTAGAGTCATTGTTGACCGCACGTCGCATTCAGATTGTTCCGCACCGTTATGAGGTCGAGGATGTTGATTTTTCCGTCGTTGTTGACGTCGGCCTGCCAATGGTCATCAGTTGAGACGTCCTTCAGCAAGCGGTTGCGGACGAAGAGCAGGTCGAGGATGTCGACGCGGCAGTCGCCATTGGCGTCGCCGACCAGCAGATAGATTGCCTCGGCCATGTGGTTGGTGTCCATCTGGATGACGATTTCCGCCTGCCGCACCGAACCAGGTTCACCGTCGATTGACCACGAGGCGAAACGATACGTGGCCGAACCTTGCGTAACGGCAGCCGGGGCCGAGAGCGACACAGAATCGCCCTCGTAGCAGGTGAGGTCGTAATTCGTAACGTTGTCGGTCGTCAATCCAGAATGCTGCTCGACAACTGCCGGAGCCGCGAGTGAGACGTTCTCGCCCTCGCCGCACGGTGCTTCGTAGTTTGTTACGCCTGCCTTGTCGCCGCTGATACTGACCCCCTCAAAGGGCGACGAACGAACGGTGAGAATGCGTTGCGGCGAGGCGCTCCTGGATGCCTCCGGCGTGTTGCCGTATGCCCCCATATTGATCCGGCCGCCGTTGGGTTCAGGCTCAGCGTCGAATACCGAAACCGGGTGTCCCGCGTCTATGCAGGGGCTGGTGACCTGATCGGCTACCCAGTCTCCCTGGCCGCCGCCTGCTGCCGGGTCCCAACGGCCATGCATGGAACTGAGGTGGTAGTCACCAGCCGAAGCGAACAACGGATCCACCGAGATCACTCCGTCACCCCAGAGGATGGCAGAGCCGTCCTCGATGAACGGATCGGTCACGACATTGCTGTAGCGAATGCTGATCGCGGAGCAATTACGCAGTACGATCTCTTCGCCATCGCCGTCCGTCACATTGGGTCCGATGATGCTGTCCTTGATGAGAGGCAGGAAGCAACCGCCCCGGAAGCATATTCCTCCGCCGGCGCTGTCCCAGCCGGGGGCATATGCCAGGGCGGAGTTATCGCTTATGGTGCAGTTGATGATCGTCGGAGCCGAGCCGTCGACGCAGATCCCGCCGCCATAGCGCCCCGCATTGCCGGCGATGATGCAGTTGAGCATCCAGGAATCGGAATCCGCCTCCAAGAATATGCCGCCGCCGGCCGAGCTTGTGGTCTGGCTGGCTGTATTCGCTTCTACGCGGTCGCCCGTCATTGCCAGCGAGCACGATCGCAGGTGCAGCCCGCCGCCGTAGCCGTTTGCGTGGTTGCGCGCGACAATATTCCCTGTCATCGCGCCGCCGAGGTCTTTCAGATACATCCCGCCGCCGTAGTCCGCGTCGTTATCATTCAGCGCGTTGTCGATGATCGAAGCATCATCGGACGAGCGGCAGTCTATCCCGCCTCCATAGCTTGCCAGATTGCTGCTCAAGGTGTTGCCGGTGAAAACAGGCTTCTGCCCCCCGGAGCAGACTCCTCCGCCGTAATCGTCGGCCATATTTCCGCTGAAGGTGTTGTCAGACAGCGCGGCTCTTGTAGTGGCTGCAAGGCATATACCTCCGCCGTTGCCCGTCCACGCTACGTTCCCGGTGAATGTGTTCGAGGTCATCACGGGAGAACCGTCGGTGAAGTATGCGGCGCCGCCCGATTTGGCTGCAGCGTTCCTGATCATCGTGCAGCCTGATATCGTGAGCGATGCTCCAACTTCCGAGTAGATGGCGCCGCCGTGGCCCGTCTGCGCCACGTTGTCCGTGAATGTGCAGTTGATAATGGCGGCAGAGCCGCCCGAAGACCAGAGAGCGCCGCCATTATCGTGCGCAGAGTTTTCGGCGAACACGCAGCCATTGATGACTGGAGAAGCACTGTTGCTGACACGTACGGCTCCGCCGTTGTCGATGGAATAGCCGTTGGTGACCGTAATACCCTGAAGAATCGAGTTCTCGTTGATGTTTCCGCCGGAGAAAAAGAAGCCCCGGGCAGGGCTTTCTGGTGTCCCTTGGCAGTCGATTATGCAATTGGCGGGGCCATTTTCGGACTTCACGAGGATCTGCTTGCCGTTGTAGCTGATATCGCGGTTGCCGTCGCCTCGGTAGATGCCGTCGCGCACGAGCACCACGTCGCCGTCTGAGGCGGCATCTATGGCTGATTGTATCGTGGCGAAAGCGGTGGGATCGGAGGGATCAACATAGATGATCTGGCCATACACGGCCACCAACGTGTGCGCGGATTCGAAAGTCAATTCAATGGCTGTCTCACCTGAAAGCTGCGGTTCGTCGTCGAGCAGCCAGCGAATGAAGCCGTAGTGTACCTCGGGAGCGGCAAAGGTTATCGGGGCGGATATCGTGATTGTCTCGCAGTGGCCGACGCTCGCGGTGTAGCTCGTCTGCCCCGGCCGGTCACCGGTTATGCCGATACCCGTGATGGGGGTGGAATGGACGGTCAATGCGTGTTGCGTGGTTTCGTAGAAGGCCACGAGCGTTATGTCGCTGTGCATGGTTACCTCAACGGTGGTCTGGCCCAGCGGCTGTTCTTCGCCATAAAGCATCCAGTATTTGAAGTCATAAGCAAGCGCATCCTGCTTCAGAGATACGGCGGCTGTTAGACGTATCAGCTGCCCGTCATTGCATTCAGCAGTATAAGGGGTAATGCCAGGCCTGTCGTCGCTTATTTCCGCACCCGGGGGATCCGATTGGACGGTCAGTAGGCGAACGACTTTGAACACGGCTTCAGCAAGATGATCTGAATCCATCACTATTGCAAGGCTTAGTTCGCCATGCTCCTGTGGCTGTGAATCAAGCATCCATCGAACAAAATCATGCCGGATACCTTCCACGTGTGCTGTCACAGGAGCGAGGAGTGTGACTAAGTCTTGGTCATCGCACGGGACTTGATAATCCGTTACGCCCGGCTTATCGCCTGCCATGGAAATTTCGCTCAACGGAGCG
>Ga0307380_10003805_pt1 | contig 20627 bp, 14 predicted proteins | sample UN3MG_FD_202239 | JGI IMG/M metagenome (GOLD analysis project Ga0307380, IMG submission 202239) | Soil microbial communities from Risofladan, Vaasa, Finland - UN-3 | ecosystem: Environmental > Terrestrial > Soil > Coastal area > Acid sulfate soil | place: Finland: Risofladan, Vaasa | collected... | reverse complement strand
GTTCCGACGGCGGCTATATGATGCTGGATAGCCCGCCGATTCCCTTCGAAATTGGCAAGACCTACCAGGCGCGGTACTGGGTCAAGGGGCTCGCCCATACGCTGCGGACCTATTGGCGCCGGAACGGCCACGGAGAGGGCATCGCGATCCAAGTGGGACTGCCACAGGACGAGTGGCGTGAGGTGATAATGGCGCCGTTCACAGTCCCGGCGGACGCATATGAGCTGCGGCTAGAGCTGTGGGTAACGTCAACTTCCGGGAATCTGTGCGAGGTCTACCTGGATTCACTCCAGGTGGAAGAGGTGCCCAGCACGCACTGGCATCTAGGCGGCACGGCAAGAGCGCCTACGCGCGTGACGGCAGCCGTCCCTGTGGACGGTGCTTGGACGAACGTGTTCACCATCCAGCCGGGGAACCTCAGCGAGTACCTGGAAAAGGCGGGGGAACTGCATGTTCGCACGTACGAATGGACGCCTAACACGCACGTCGATCTGTACTTGGACGCAGAACAGGGGCGCTTCAAGCTTCAGGCCACCGTCGGCGGAATCCCCCAGGACCCGATTGCGACCAGTCCCCAGTACTTCATCCGCCGCGCGCAGATTCGATTCGCTGTCGGAAGCGCTGACGAGCAACTGACCCTGGCTATCTCAAATGGCCAGCCGGTCGAGGCAATAACCACGACCTGCGAGGGGCTCCCGAGTTCAGGGGATCTGACGATTCGTTGCTACGATGTTCTGGGGCGGAGGAAACTGTTGCCGTGCACGGTGTTTGACGACACCATCTTTCATTCGCAGACACCGCAGGAGCGCCCGGTGCCCTAGCTGCCCGGATCGACGAGGGCACGACGGCTAGGATACGTAGCGAATCGAGGAGGAGTGAATGATGCTGACACGCGAGTCCACGCTCGGATTCGTGATCACTTCGCTTTTGGCCTTTGCCCCCGTCGCGCGTGCCGACATCCTGCGCGTGCCGGATGAGTATCCCACGATTCAGGCGGCCATCGACGTTGCGCAAGATCATGATGTCGTGCTGGTTGCGGACGGCGTATACACGGGCCCGGGAAATAAAGACCTTGATTTCTGCGGAAAGACGATCACGCTGCAGTCTGAAAACGGCGCCGAGAACTGCGCCATCGACTGCGAGGGCGAGGGCCGTGGGCTTTACTTCCACAGCGGTGAGACCAGGGCCGCACTCGTGGATGGCTTCACCATCAGGAACGGGCGCGCGGACTACGGCGGTGGCATTCACTGCCACGCGAGTAGCCCCACGATCGACAACTGCGTGATCACAGCAAATACGGCCTCGAGCGGAGTGGGGCACGGCGGCGGCCTCTGCCTGCTGGAATGCAGCCCGGTCGTCGTCAACTGCACAATCGCGAATAACACGGCGCTGGTTGGTGGCGGCGTTGACTGCTGGTCGGCGTGCGCGGCCGTGATCGAAGACTGCATTATCGCCGGTAACCAAGCGCATTACGACGGCGGTGGCGTGGCCTGCAGCGACGCGAACAATCCTACCATCACCCGCTGCGCGATTACCGGGAACAGCGCGCGCTTCGGCGGCGGGGTCGTTTGCTGGAATCAGTGCTCCGCGACACTCACGAATTGCATTATCTCCACGAACTTGTCTGCGGGAACGCGGCCGAGGAAGACGGCGGGGCCTTGCTGGCCTGGCAGACAACCGTGACCTTCGCCAACTGCACCTGCGCGACCAACTCGGCTCCCAACGGGAAGGGCTTGGCCTGCGATTCCTGGTTCCAGGCCTACCCCAGCAACATCGAGATGAGCAACTGCGTCGTCTGGAACGGCGGGGATGATGTTTGGAACAATGACAACTCGGTCATCAATGTAACGTACACCGACATCTATGGCGGTTGGCACGGCACGGGCAATATCAGCGTAGATCCCCTGTTCGCTGATCCGAACAACGGCGATTACCGTCTGACCAGCGGCTCGCCGTGCATAGACGCCGGCGACAACGAGGCCGTGCTAGCCGACACGCTCGATCTTGACGAGGATGGCAACGCCGACGAGCCGATCCCGTTCGATCTCGACGGCAACCCCCGCTTCATCGATGACCCGGGGACGGAAGACACGGGCAACCCCGATCCAGACTATCCCGATCTGCCCATCGTGGACATGGGCGCGTACGAGTTTCAGGTGCCTTGCCCCGGCGACGTCGACGGCGACGGCGATACCGACCACTCTGACCTGGGTGGGCTGCTGAGTGTCTGGGACTCGGAACCAGGTGATCCGGCCTGGGACCCGAATGCCGACCTCGACGGCGATGGCCGAGTCGGTCACGGCGACCTCGGCATTCTGCTCGCCGATTGGGCTTGCGGTACGTAGGTCGGCGGCATGGCAGCTCCCGGATGAAGGCGACCTTGATTGCGCTGGGCAAACCGGGCGGTCTGATCTCGCCATCCTGTTCGTCCACCGGGGTGACGAGTGGTCGCAGGCCTTGGCGGGACAAGCGGGCCAGGGCGGGGATCGGCGGCAGGACTCGGGACCACATGGTGTCGCAGACAAGCATGCGCATATACGGGGCTTTCCCATGCCGGTTGCCGAAGAGGCGGTGCGGATGCTTCGATAGGATTTGGACTTAGCGGGTTTCCGCTACGAAACCGACTCAAGCGTGGTTGATTCTCGCGCTCTGCCGGCAAGCTGCCTCTCCTGGCTGGCGACGGCTGGCGTTCCCTTCAAAACGCTGCAAGCGTTCGCCTGGCATTCGACGCCGTGCACGACGATTCGCGATCCGACTGGCGCGCGGCGGCATACAGGAACGTCCGAGGCCCCTTGTTTTCAAGGGGCAAGCCGGTGCATAGAGATGAGGCGAGATGAACGGGAGTGGATGAAAATCGAACCCACCAAGCGCTGTTGGTATATAACCCTTCAACGGCTTTGGAGGCCGTGGAACCCACCGGGTGCCCGCCGGCATTGGCGGCAGGCCTGGCCAGCCTTCGTGATGCAGCTTGGTCTCGGGTTCGGCCGGTTGTTACGCGGGGATTCTGCCTCTGAAGGCGATATAACAATCTGTTTGGCCATTGGCCTGCCCGCGGCTCGGCGGAGATGCCGGGCCGTGCGCGTCAAGATCAGCCGACGAGAGGATACCGCGATGTGGGATGGCGGATTCACTTACCGCACGGCGGCCGAGGAGACCTGGCGGATCTTCCGCATCATGGCGGAGTTCGTCGAAGGGATCGACGTGATGAGCAAGGTCGGCCCGGCAGTGTCGATCTTCGGCTCGTCACGCGTCACGCCGGATAATCCCTATTACCACCAGGCCGAGGAACTGGCGGCCGAGCTTGTCCGGCACGATTTCGCGAGCATCACCGGCGGCGGCCCGGGGATCATGGAAACCGCCAACAAGGGCGCTGCCGATGCCGGGGGCAAGAGCATCGGGCTGAACATTTGGATCCCCATGGAGCAGGAGGCCAACGCCTAGAACCAGTTTCATAACTCCAGCAATGACAAGGGATTACATAAGCTTGCGCTGGCTATGGACTTACGTTTCAATGGTCTGGCGAAAGGAGTCGCCATGGCCAGGGATCCAAGTCTGCTCACAGATGAACAATGGAAGATCATCGAACCACTATTGCCGCCGGCGGTCGGCTCGCCGAAGAGTGGGCCGAAACCGATCGCCAATCGCCCGGTGTTCGAAGGCATCCTCCGGGTGCTGCGCAGGGGCGCGCGGTGGAAAGACCTGCCCGAGCGGTACCCGTCGCCGAGTACATGTTGCCGACGGCTGCGCGACTGGGAAGAACGGGGTGTCTGGGAACACGCCTGGCGGGCGCTGCTGGCCGAACTCGACGAAGGCCAGCACCTCGGTTGGGAAGAGGTCTTCACCGACGGGACGTTCTCGCCCGCGAAAAAGGGGGCGATTGCGTGGGAAAAACCAAACGTGGAAAGGGTACGGAGCTTCTGGTGGTGGCGGTCAGCGCGGGTGTACCTCTCGGCGTGCACGTCGCCTCTGCGTCGCCAGCGGAAATCACGCTCGTCGAAGAAACGCTTGCCACGGTGAAGGTGCCGCGTAAGCGGGGTGGTGCTCCACGTCGCAAGCCGGAGCGGTTGATCGCGGACAAGGCCTACGACGCCGACTGGCTGCGGCTGAGTCTGTCGTCGCGTGGCATTGCTCTGACCTGTCCGCACCGTTCGAGGCGTAAGCGACCGGCATTGCAGGATGGGCGCAAACTGCGGCGGTACAAGCGACGTTGGATCGTTGAACGTACGATCGCTTGGCTGCAGAACTTCCGCCGCATCGTGGTGCGTTGGGAACGCTATCCCCAGATGTATCTTGCATTTGCACATCTTGCCTGTCCGCTGATCACCGCGAGACAGTTATGAAACCGGTTCTACCAGACCGTCTCGCTGGACTTCCATTACTTCTTCGTGCGCAAGGTGATGTTCGTTAAATACGCGGTTGCCTTCGCGTGCTTCCCGGGCGGGTTCGGGACGATGGACGAGTTTTTCGAGTCGATGACACTCGTGCAAACTGAAAAGATCCGGCCGTTCAAGGTGGTGTTGCTCGGGTCGCGCTTCTGGAACCCGATGATGGACTGGATGCGCGCGACGATGCCCGGCACGCACCGGAACATCTCCCCCGAAGACTTCAACCTGTTCACTATCACCGACGACGTGGACACGGCTGTTTCACTAATCTGCGCCCACTTCGAAAAAGACCGCGCGCTGGCCGGGCAACCACACACCACCGAAGAAATGGAGGTGACGCCCGAGCGACGAACGACCGCAGAAGGGACCGTCTACGGCGTCCCGCCGCGCAGCAAAGCCAGGAACCGTGTTCGGCGGCGGTGACTTAAACGAGCTCGTGGGCACTGGCCGCGAGTTAGAGCCGAGTCGGCTCAGCGCGGTCGGCAAGCCGGTTGTGTGACGGTGCCGCAACTCGACCCTTAGCGGTCTTCATCGATCTGTGTTTGTCAAAAGCAGGGCATGTTCTGGCCGGACGACGTGTCGCACGGCAGATTCCTGCAAATTAGAGCTTGCGGCGCGGCTTCGTCCTGGTAGCATAGATCATTTGAAGGTCAAAGCATGTCGTCCTGTGCACATGGCGACCGAGCTATCGCAGGGGTAGGTCGGTCAAGTCCGCAGGCGACATGGGCACAACTCGAGGCGCGCGAGAAGGACGAGACACATGAGACCGTTCATACCATTGGCACTGCTGTTCGTTATCGCGCTGGTGACGACAACATCCGCGCAGCAGGGCGAGCGAGGGGAGGAGGACGAGTGGCCGTGCTCCCCACCGAGGAGCGTGATAATTGTGAAGTGGGCGGAGGATGCGAGCAAGGCGATTCAAGCGGCGATCGACCAGGCGGCAGCCACGCCCGGGCCGGACAAGGTGATCATTCCCCACGTCGGCAATCCGTGGATCGCCAGCGAGACATTGAACTTGTGCGGCGAGCTGACACTCGAGTTCGAGCCTGGCGTGGTGCTGTGGGCAAAGCAAGGGAAATTTGACGACAAGAACCATTGTCTGATCAAAGATGAAGGTGTCGAGTGTGTCACGCTGCGTGGCTATGTTGGCACACTGCGGATGCGCAAGCATGACTACATGATGGACACCGAGACGTATGAGCCCAGCGAGTGGCGTCACTGCGTGAAGTTCAATTTCGGCAGCGAGTACGTCCGGATTCTCGGGCTAACGATGGAGTGCGCTGGCGGAGATGGGATATACGTTGGCTGGGACACGAGGGGTGCCGCGAGGCCTTGCAGGCACGTGTGGATTCGCGACGTCACGTGTCGCGACAATCTTCGGCAGGGGATCAGCATCACGTACGCGGATGGGGTGACGATCGAGAACTGCTTGCTTACGCGGACGGCAGGCAACAACCCGGGGGGGGGCTGGACATTGAGCCCAACCGCTGGGATTACCAGATCAAGGCCGTGGAGATTCGCAAGTGCTGGTTCGTCAACAATGCGGGCGGTGGCGTGCTTGTCAACCTGGAGCGCCTGTCGCTGGAGGATCCGCGAGGCAGGCCTGATTACGTCGAGCCCGTAGACATTGTTCTCGAAGACTGCCTTGTTTACGGGTGCGACGACTTTGGGATCCGTGTGAAAGTCCCATTGAAACCCCCTCTGGGGTACGAGAAGTGGTCGATCACGTTTAGGAACTGCACGGTCGAGAATTCCTGCATCTACTCGCCCCTGCAGACCACCCCGATCGTCCACATCGAGAACTGCAGGTGGGCCTGGCGGACGACGTGGGGCGGGGATGTCAAGGGGCTGCCGAAGGGCGAGCCCGAGTAACGCGGGAAATCCGCGGCCAGCGGTCGATTGAGAAGCAGTTGGCACGCCCGGCGTTAGGTGGACAGCTCAGGCGTGCGAGCAGGCTCGGCCTGGCGTTGCGTTTCGCCCGTTGTTTGGCGGGCCGTGGCGCGGCCACACCGACGTAACGTGATCGCGTTGGCGGGGGTGTGTAGCTGGGCGTGTATTGGGCCCGACCAGCCACCTGTATACTAAGCGTCTCGACGGTTACCGGAGGTCCGGACTGACGCCACCGTCGGGGCAAGTTGGCGTACAACGTGAGGATGTGCCATGCGAGTGCCCAGGCCATTCGCGCCGGCGTTCATGGTCGCGCTGGCGGTCGCCGCGCAAGCACAGCTTCGGGCGCGCTGGGCCCCGGATGGGACCGAGTCGATTCAGGCTGCACTCGACAGTGGGGCGCCCCAGATCGTGATTCCGTATGTCGGTAAGGCGTGGGTCGTGCGGCCGCTGCACCTGCGCAACGGGCAGACCGTCACGTTCGAGCCGGGGGTCGTCGTGGTCGCTCAGCCAGGGGCCTTTCGCGGCAGCAAGGACTGTCTTCTCAGCGGATCGCGCATTCGCAATGTCACGCTGCGCGGCTACGGGGCCACGCTGCGGATGAGGAGGGCCGCTTACGCGAAACCCCCCTATGAGTTGGGCGAGTGGCGGCATTGTCTGATGCTCAACGATGGCAGCAGCGACATCGCCGTGTTGGGGTTGACGCTGGAGGCTTCGGGTGGTGACGGCATCTACGTCGGGTCAAACTACAAGACCCAGCCGGCGTGCCGAAACGTGCTGATCCGCGACGTCACCTGTCGCGACAATCTTCGGCAGGGAATCAGCGTGACGTCGGTCATCGGTCTGCGCGTCGAGAACTGCATTCTGGCCGACACGGCCGGCAGCAATCCTCAAGCGGGAATCGACATCGAGCCGAGCTTGCCGCAGCACGTCGTCCAGGATATCCTCGTTCGGGACTGTCAAGCACTCGGCAATGCCGGTAGCGGGCTGTTCGTGAACGTCGAGCGGCTTGACCGGACCAGTCAGCCCGTTTCCATCATCTTCGAGAGTTGCCTTGTGCGCAATTCGGGGATGGCGGGCATCCGCGTCAAAGGCAAGCAGGCCGGGGGTAGCATCCTGTTTCGTGACTGCACCGTCGAGAGGTCGGGCAGCTTTGTCGATTGGTGCGTACCCATCTTGAAATATGAGAATTGCAGGTGGCTGTCCGAGGGGGGGCGTTTGCACGTTGAGGGGAAGCGCGAGTAGACCGGCATGGCTGCTGGGCGCGCGTCCCGACGCGCCGGCGCTGCCCGGTTAGCAGTCACCTCATCTTACGCACGCGCGTCGTCTGGAGGTCGGCCGCGGTCGAGCAGCAGTGTGGGCAGGCTTTGCATTACCCCCAGCGGGTCGTACAGGCTCTCGATCTCGCCGCGGCAGTTGTACCAGCACGCGGCGCAACGGCGGGGCGCGGCGTCGCGGCGGAGGGCGCGCAGGATTTCCGGCGGCGAGTGCTCGAGCAGGTTGGCGACCGGGCGGTCGCGCTGTTCGACGCAGGCGGCGATGTCGCCGGTAGAGTCGATGTTGAAGAAGCCGCGGCCGGCCCGGCAGCCGGGCACGCCCCCGTTCAGGGCCTGATCGACGCGCGAGAGGAAGTAAGGGTTGCTCAGGAAGTTGCGGTATCTCTGACGCAGTGTGAGCAGGTGTTGGCTGACCCCGCGGTCACCGGCCACGTATCGCCGGTTGCCGGTCTTGCGCACACCGTAGGGCTGCACCATGAAGTAGGCCTCCCGCTCGGCGGCCATTCTCAGCATCGGTTCGATCTGGTCGAAGTTGTCCTCCATCAACACGGCCATCCAGTTGACGCGTTGCCACTTGTAGCGGCGAGCGCGGGTGAAGTGCTCGATCGCGGCCAGGGCGCGCTGGAAAGCACCCGGCATGCCGCGGCGACGGTCATGGCGCTTGGCGTCCGCGTAATCGATGCTGATCGAGACACCCCACAGACCGGCCGCGAACAATTCCTCGGCCAGTTCACGGGTCACGAACCAGCCGTTGGTCGTGACGAACGGGAAGTGCCAGCGTCCGACCGCCTGCACGATCTCGACGATGTCCGGGCGGATCAGCGGCTCGCCGCCCGACAGGCTGATCAACAGCGTGCCGAGCTCAGCGAGCTTCCGCGCCCCGAGCCGGAACTCGTCGGGTGAGAGCTCGGGGCGGTCGCCCATCGGGTCGATCCAGTAGTTGCAGAACTGGCAGCGGAAGTTGCAGCGGTAGTTGACCTGCCACGAGCACCACACTGGATTGCCCGAGAAGTAGGCCCGAGCGAGTTGCAGCTTCTTTTGCACCGGCGACCGCGCCACGCCGGCCTCCTTGAATAGGTCTCTCAGCGAGTCGGCATACTTCCTGTAGTCGTAGACACGACCCATGGCTCACAGGTGGCGGGTGGCGGCCGACCGATAAGCGGCTCATAGCCGCCGGTCGTCCGCCACGCCACCACGCCCGCCCCGTGTAAACGAGGATACCGCGAGCCGACAGCGGCGACCAGCGCGGCTGCGGGGCACGAGGGCCCTAGGACCGCTCCGATGCGCCGCGCAAGCTGGCCGGCGTTTCGCGGGTGCGGTGCCCGCGTGCGCGGCGGGTGTGGGGGCGAACTCGGCCCGGGCGTGCTCGTAGCACGGAGGCACGGCTGACGGACCTTGGGGAGCGCCTCTAGCCCACCAGGGGCTCGGTCGATAATATGTCTGAGCAGGGACCGGCAGCAGACGACACGCTGCAAGTCCTGAAATGACAATGAATTGTGTCAGGCGCGGCGACGGCTGAGGAGCATAGAGTATAGGCAGTCCACAGAAGGTCGACTCGGTCGTCGATCCGCGGCACGCCCGCCCGTTTCGGACGAGCCGGCCAGTGCGGAGCCGCGTCGTCGGGCAGGCAGCCAAAGGGGATGCGCAGCGTGGTGAAGATCATAAACGTCTGCGGGGCCCGCCCGAACTTCATGAAAACTGCACCGCTAATGCGGGCGTATCGCGCACATCAGGGCCTTCAGCCGCTCATCGTGCATACCGGCCAGCACTACGATGCGAACATGTCGGAGCTGTTCTTTCGGCAGCTTCAGATCCCGGAGCCGGACATCAACCTGGGCGTCGGCTCGGCCAGCCACGCGGTACAGACGGCCGAGATCATGGCCCGCTTCGAGCCGGTGCTTCTCGAGCATAAGCCCGAATGGGTCGTCGTGGTCGGGGACGTCAACAGCACGATCGCCTGCGCGCTGGTGGCGGCGAAGCTGGGGGTAAAAGTGGCCCATGTCGAGGCCGGCCTGCGGAGCTTCGACCGCACGATGCCCGAGGAGATCAACCGGCTGCTGACCGACGCGATCTCGGACCTGTTGTTCGTCAGCGAGCCGAGCGGACTGGAAAACCTCAGCCGCGAGGGGATTCCCGACAAGAAGGTGCACTTCGTCGGCAACGTGATGATCGACACGCTCAAGGCCAACCTCGAGAAGGCCGAGCGATCCACGATTCTGGAGGGAATGGGCCTCGAGCCCGGCGGTTACAACGTGGTTACCCTGCATCGCCCCAACAACGTCGATGATGCCGCGGCCTTCGATCGGATCGCCGGTGCGCTTCAGGTCATTCAGGATGATTTGCCGACGGTTTTCCCGATGCACCCGCGTACCGCGCATAACCTGTCCAGGCTGGGGCTGGCCGAGCGGTTCGCGCGCATGACGCGGTTGCACGTTGTCGAGCCGCTGGGTTACCTGGATTTTCTGAAGCTGATGGGCAAGGCCGCGGTGGTGCTGACGGACTCGGGCGGCATTCAGGAGGAGACCACGATCCTGGGTGTCTGGTGCCTGACGGTCCGTGAGAACACCGAGCGACCGGTGACGCTGACCAGCGGCACGAACACCCTGGTGGGCTCCGACCCAGAGCGGATCTTGTCGGCCTATCGTCGCTGCCGTTCCACGCAGTTAACCGATCCGCCGATGCCGGAGAAGTGGGACGGTCGAGCGGCCGAGCGGATCGCGGCGGTGCTGGCCAGCCAGTGACGGCTCGTCTTGGCCGTGTCGGGTTGCGGGAGACCGTCTGATAGACGTGCCTCTCTTGGGCTTCCAACGCCCCCAGCGGCCGACAGCATCGCAGACTCCCACATCAGAGTTTGACCCGGCTTTCCCCGTTTAACATGCTTCCTGACGGAGACGGGGAAAGAGGTAGTTGATCGTGTACAGCTCATGCGTCGCGCGCATATGCGAGGTCGTCGCGATCTGTCTGGTCATTCTCGTGAGCGCTCCCGGATGTGGGCCCACCGACGCTGCTGAATCCGACCTCGGCTTCGGGGTCTGGGTTCCGGGCGCCGGTGATGGCAATCCGGGTGATAAGGCCGCTCTCGGCGAGTCCGCAGGATCGGACGATGGAGAGGGAGGAGGTACACTTCTCAGGGTCTCTCCAGCAGAGATCGATCTCGGCTCCGTTCGACAGACGGTTTCCATCTTCGTCTCGAATGGTGGCGACGGCGAAATGGTGTTCGAGGTCGCTGCCGACGTGGAATGGGTTCGACTTGATGGAGCTCAGGGAACGAGCTCCGGTGATTGGAAGAAGGTCGTCGTCACCGGGGACCGCAGCGGTTTGGCGCCGGGCGACTACGAGGGCCAACTCACGGTCTTTGCGGCTGGCCAGGTTGAATCTGTCGCTTTGTGGATGACGGTTGGCGGCGATCCGGGCGAGGAGGAAGAAGAGGAGGAGGAGGAGGAGGACCCCGTCTTGCATGTTGACAAGGATGAGCTGGACTTCGAGTGGTGCACGAAGCGGCTATCCTTTGTCCTACACAACGCGGGGACCGGCAGACTGAATTATGTGATCGACGCGACTGTTCCCTGGGCGGTGCTCTCGCAGAATGCCGGTGAGAGTACCGGCGAGGCGGACACCATTCATGTCGATGTCACGCGCGAGAATCTCGGTCCCGGCGACTACACTGGATCGATCACCATCGAGACCGACTTTGATCAGAGTCACACACTGACGCTGCGCATGATCGTGTTGACCAGCGCGGCTTCCTGGGGTTTTGCCCAGGAGGACTCGACTGCCGCCCTGCAAGCGGCGATCTCGTCCGGCGTGCCCAGACTGATGATCCCCAACATGGGGCAGCCGTGGATCGTTCGGCCGATCATCTTGGTCAGTAACCAGGAGATCTACATCGAGCCCGGCACGCTGGTGCTGGCAAAGGAGGGGGAGTTTCATGGCGTCGGGCACTGCCTCTTCAGCGGGGTCAACGTCCAGAACATCGTCCTCTCAGGCTATGGCGCAATTCTGCGGATGCGCCGGGAGGACTATGACGGACCGGACTATGAGCACAGCGAGTGGCGGCACTGCCTGAAGCTCGAGGGCTGCCGCAACGTCCAGGTACTTGGGCTCACGCTTGAGCAGGCGGGCGGCGACGGGATCTGCGTCGGCCCGGCACCGGATGGGCACATCCCCTGCCGCGACATCCTGATCCGTGACGTGACGTGTGATGAGAACTACCGACAAGGCATCAGCGTTACCAGCGCGGAAGGCGTGCAGATCCAGAACTGTGTGCTCAGCAATAGCAGCGGGCACAACCCCCAGGCCGGGCTTGATCTCGAGCCGAACACGGCCCAGGACATTCTCCGTAACATAGCCATCAGCGACTGTCGAATCGAGGGCAATACGGGTTCAGGCATCCTGGTGAACCTGCAGTACCTGGACGGTCTCTCGCAGGACGTATCGGTCCGGTTTGAGGACTGCCTCATTACTGACTCGGGCGAGCCGAGCATACGCGTGAAACTCAATGGGTGGGACCCGGCTCCGGGTGGGCTGCTTGAGTTCGTCAATTGCACGTGTCGCCATACGGGCCTCTACGTGCATTGGAGCGAGGCCGCCGTGATGCAGCTGCGCTTCGCCGACTGTACCTGGTCCGATGTCGCCGAGGGGCTTGACCCGCTGTGGCTCGACCTGCCGTTGGTGGCCGGACTGACCTCAGAAGGTCAAGTCGAGCTTCGCGACTGCGTCGTTTATGACGACCTGGCGCGCCAATTCGCACGGATTCGCTCATTCGGCGAGGGCGGGAGCGTGCTGAACCTGGTAGGCAACGTTGACGTGTTCAACCCCCACGGGTCTTGCGGTTGGACGCCGCCCGACGGGTTGATCGCGCTGGACGTGACGTTCCACTATTGAATTCCCGTCTGAGCGGTGGTTCGGAGTGTCGGGAGCGCTCACGGTCTCCCGAACCACCGTCTTCCCGATGCGTAGTACGGGTGGCGGAGGCTCGTATGAGGCCCAGCCTGTAGCCGCTTGGGGCGCGCGGCCGATAGGATTCACGGTTGCCCAGCATCGGGCACTTGACATAACTGACGACCCCGCTGACGGTTACACGCTTGGCTGCTTGGCGAGAGGCCAGTGCCCTGAGTTGGCCTGTGCTGGTTACCGCCGGCTGCGGGGCAGGGGATCGCCCCGCAGCGCGTATGCCTCCAGAGCGCTTTCCTGTAGGAGGAAGAATGCTGATACTGCAAACGGTGAGCTCATCCGTTCGGCCGTTCGCTGGCGCCGTGGGCGGTCGCAGCGAGACACGTCTCACGGACGGCTAGGCCTATGTCCACAGGCGTCCAATCCGCTGAGCCGGCCAGGAGCATCCCGCGGAAGCTCAGCCTGCGCAAGAACTTCTCGTGGACGTTCGCCGGCAACCTGCTGCAAACCTTTGCGCGCTGGGGCATGCTCTTCGTCCTGGTGAAACTAGGGGATGCGGCGACCGTCGGCGTTTACGCGCTCGGGATTGCGGTGTGCCAGCCGATACTTACGCTGACGAACCTGCATCTTCGGGCGGCGTTGGTTACAGACGCCCGGCATGAGTACAGCTATGGCCAATACATCGGCCTACGGCTCGCAGGGGCGGCGCTCACCGTAATCATTGCCACTGCTGTGGTGTTCATTGCCGGTTATCCGCCGTCAACGAAGTTGGTCATAATCTTGATCAGCATAGGCGTGGCGGTGATTTCGGTTCGCGAAGTCTTCCTCGGCATTGCCCAGAAACACGAGTGCATGAACCTGTCCGGCCAGTCGCAGATCATTCTTTCCTTCGCGGCGTTCTCGGTCTTTGTTACGATCTTCGGCGTCACCAGGGAGTTGGCGTGGACGGTCTTGGGGTTGCTCGTCGTGCGCACGGGCCTGCTGCTGATCCGCGACATTCCCAAGGCACGCTCGGTGCTGGATCGACTGGCGAAGCCCGGTGAGCCCACATCACTGAGACCCGACTGGTCGTTGGGCATGCTGGGCAGGCTGAGCGTCCGCGTGCTGCCGCTGGGGGTGGCGATGGCGATCGGTTCGTTCAGCAACAACGTACCACACTACTTCCTTCAGGGATATCATGGGGCATCCCCTCTGGGATACTACGCGGCGATTGCGTCCATCACGCAAGCGGCCATCGTGCTCATAAACACCTTGGGAATTGCCGCGAGCCCGCGCCTGGCGGAGATTTTCATCTCCGACCGCCGCGCCTTCGGGCGATTGCTGATCAGGCTGCAGGCCATTGCGGCCGGCCTTGGCCTGCTGGGTATCGTGTTGAGCACGTTGTTCGGAGAGTTCGCGTTGGCGGTCCTTTATGGGCCGGAGTACGCCGCCTACGCGACCGAATTCATCTGGCTGACGGTCGCGATGACCTTTGTGTTCATGGCTTCCATGTTCGTCTACGCTATTATGGCCGCGCGCGTGTTCGTGGTTCTGCTGTGCGCGTGGTGCGCTGGGGCGCTCGTGTCCGTCGTCTCATCAATTCTCCTCATCCCAGCCCGTGGGGTTCAGGGGGCTGCCTGGGCACAGTTTGCCTCAAGCGCCGCTCTTTTGGTCGCGGCGGCCACGGCGATGCTTATCGTGATGAAGCGGGCGGCGGCTGAGGAACCGGGCGCAGCACCGTTTCCGTCCGATAACTCGGGGGAAGTCGTATGAGCTTCATGACCGAGGTGTTTGCGGACCGCGAAGCGGCACGCAGGAGCGAAGTCAAGGCCAGTTGGATTCGGGTGCTGATGGGATTCCTGCAATACCCTGGCCTCCGCGGTCTATTGCTGTATCGCGTTGGACACGGCGCCCGGCGGATGACGCTGCGCCTCCAGTACCGGCTCTTCGACCCGTTAATCCGGTTTTTCTCCGGGTCGCGCATTAGTACCGACACCGAGATCGGCGCCGGGCTGTCCGTTCCACACCCACGCTCCATCATCATGGGCGATCGGACGAAGATCGGCGCGCGGGTGTACATTCTTCAGGCTGACACCTTCGGCGCCTCAGGAAAGAAAAAGCCGGACGGCCAGTCGCGGCCCCACGTTGGCGACGATGTTCTGATTGGTGCCGGGGCTGGCCTAGTCGGCCCCATCACAACCGGTAATCGCGTGCGCGTGGGGGCCAATGCTGTGGTAACCATGGACTTGCCGGACGACTGCACCATGGTTGGCAACCCCGGGCGCGTGGCTCGCGCTGGGGAGCGCCGCATCGGGCTGATAGAGTAGCACGACGGGCTGGGCCGCACCTTACGTGAGATTCTTCGACGGCTGGAGGCATTGGAGGCGCGCTTGAGGCAGTTGGAGCCGACGCTATAGCATGCAGCGTGAGCTCTCGCTGTTTGAGACGGGATCGCGCTTGGCAAAGCAAGAGTGAGAATGACCATGGCTGCGCAACTGATTGCAGCGCCGCGGACGGGCAGAAAGATTCTGACGGCGTTCCTGTTGTGTGTGTGTCTGGCGGCCGTGTTGGCGGCAGCCGTAGCGCCCGAACAGCTTTCGCGGGCATTCGTCGGCTCCTGCGCATTCGCCGCGTTGGGTGTGTTCGGCCTTCAAATGGCGTATCAGGCCAGCGGCCCCCGCCAGACGAACTGGATATCCGTAGATATCCTATTCATGCTGGGCTTTCTGATTGTGCATTTCACCTACCCGTTGTTCTGGGTCACAGGACTCGTCCCCAGCGACAACGAAATATGGTTCTCGCAGCGCGTCGTCTGCTTCTCCTCGGCGCTGTGCCTCGCCGGGCTCGCAGCCTTCGCATTGGGGTTCAATATTCCGGCGGATCGATATTCCCGCGTGCAGGGGGCTGCCCTTTGGGATGTGCCGGTTCTTCAGAAATGGAGGGCCATCGGAACGGTGGTTTTCATTTTCGGCGGAATCGCGACGACCGTCTGGCTGTTGCTGGCGCGCGAGAGGCTCGCCGCTGGCGGCTACGTGCACATTACCGAGTTCCCGTACAGCGTCCGCATTACCTTCCTGCTGTCGGAAGTGCTTCTCCGGCTTGGCCTCTTGCTAGCAACGGTAGCTGCCGCCCAGCTGACTGGACGGTGGAGAATCGGTGTTCTGCTCAAGGTCGGGCTAGTGCTGTTCGTCGGCTGGTTGCTGATCCTGGGTGATCGTTCGGCCGCGGCGGCGATGGGGGTGCTGGCACTGGCCGCTTACTCCGAGTACGTGCGGCGTATCTCGCTGAAGGTGTTTGTTGTCGTCACCATCGGGGGGCTTTTGCTGCTGGCCGTGGTTCGCCTGGCCCGGCACACCGCCGAGCACACAGTCACGGAGTTTGTGCGGACAGCCAAGGCAGAGTCCCATGAGCTCACCTGGCAACAGCCAATCATGAACTTCGGAGCCAGCGTAAAGACCGTATTTGCGGCCACGCACACGATCCCCGACCAGGAGAACTACTACTACGGAAAACTGCAGGTATCGAGCGTCGCCGGGATCATTCCCTTCTCGCGGCGTTTCCTGCCTCCGGAAAAGGGGTTCAGCAGCAGCGCGCGGGTCCTTACCGATGTAATCAACGAAGCCGGCCAGGAATGGGGACGCGGGACCACCATCGTGGCGGACCTCTACTGCGACTTCGGGTTCCCCGGCGTTGTCAGCGTTCTGTTCTTCGTGGGGTTGTTGTGCAAGCACATTCAGCAAAGGGCGCGCGCCTCCAACTCGATAACTTGGGCTGTCGCCCACGCCGCCTTGATCGCCACCATGGCGCTGATGCCGCGCTACGCGCTCGCGACCCTCGTGCGCGGTGTGCTCTGGCCGGCGTTGGCCGTCCTTCTCGTGAGCTGGAGCCTTGGGCTTCCGAGGAACGCGGCGCTGGCTCTGCGCAGACCGATTGCAGCGCGGCCCAGAGAGCCGCTGGGCACCGGCCCGGCCCGCGCTGTGGGCGCGGCGAAGGAGGCGCTGCGATAAGGGATCAGAAGCTACGGCGCGCCGGCTCCGACCGGCTCGCGCGCGGTGCCGGCCTGACCGGCGCGACGCACGGAGTGTGTGCGGCGGGGCAGGATAAAGATACTGGGGTAGGTTTGGTGCGGGTTGTACTTTTCTCTTTTCGGCCCCATTTCGGCGGCGCAGCCCGCAGCGATGTGGAGTTCGCGCGTCGGCTCAAGCGGCACGTGGACGTCGCTGTCGTGGATCCGGATGGGCGCTGTAAGGATTATGCCGACGCGGTCCGTCAAGCAGGTATCGACTATCACATTCTTCTACCGGAGGTCCGATCGACGGTTATCGGCGGGCGAGGACAATCGTGGCTGTACCGGCTTTCGCGTGTGATGATGTCGTTGCCAAATCTCTACCGTGTCCGCGCGCGGATGGCCAGAGTGCTTGGCATGCTGAATCCCTCTGTCATCTGCAGCCCCAACTTCAAGAGTGCGGCAATGGCCGCGCTCTCGCCGAGCCTGCGACACGTTCCCCTCGTACTTCACCTGCGGGGCTGGTACACGCCGGACATGGTGCCTTGGTACGGCAAATGGATCATGCGCAAGCACTGTGCGGCTGTGTTCGCGGTCTCCCATGCGACGCGCATCGCGTTGCGCTGCGTCGGGGTCGATCCTCAGATCATTCATGTGCTGCACAATCCCATCGATGTGGACGACATGCTCGCCCGCGCCCAGCGGCCGCTGGAGGCGCCGTTGCCGCAGGCGGACCGCGCTGTGCGGATCCTGCTCCCGAGCGGGATCATGTGGGCAAAGGGTCAGCACACGGCGATCAAGGCGCTAGTCCGTATCCTCGAAGGGGGCCACGACGCAGTGCTGTGGCTGGCGGGGGACTTTCAGGCGGCCGGCAAGAACCGCTACTACCTGGACGAGACGAAGCGGCTGATGGAGCGGCTGGGGGTTGCGCAGCGGGTCGAATGGCTGGGGCTGCGGCGCGACGTGCCTCAGGTCATGAAGGCCGCGACAGTGGTTGTTCTGCCGACGCACAGTGAGGGTCATCCGCGGTCGGTCCTGGAAGCCATGAGTTTGGGCAAGCCCCTGGCGACGACGCCGGTGGGGGGCATTCTGGACATGATCTTGCCCGAGGTGACGGGGTTGTTCTTCGAGGTAGAAGACGACGAGGGTTTGGCGTGCTGCGTGGAGCGCTTCGTCAGGGATCCAGAGGCCGCCGCTCGCATGGGTTGCCAGGCCCAGGACTACGTCCGTAGGAGCTTCCGGGTCGAGGACCAGATCCGGAAGGCTTTGGAGGTGTTTCGACGGATTGCCATTTGAACGAACATGCGTCCAGGGCCACATTCTCGCGGGACTGGTGCCGTCCCGACGGCCGTTGTAGGATCGCCGTGCCGTGTGGAGTGCATCGGCCTGGGGAGACCGGATGAGCGATAATACCCCGGCAGTCAGCATTGTGTTCCCCGTGTACAACGCGATCCCCTTCCTTGAGCAGGCCGTGGCCTCCATCTTCTCCCAAACGCTCACGGACTGGGAGCTCATCGCCGTGGACGATGCCTCCACGGACGGATCCTGGCAGTTCTTGCAGCGGATCGCTGATCCGCGCGTGCGGATCGTCCGCAACGAACACAACTGCGGCACCCCTATCACTTCCAACCGCGCTATTGACATGGCCAGGGGCAAGTGGATCGCCAAGATGGACGCCGATGATATCATCCTACCACGCCGCCTGGAACTCCAGGTCCAGGCCCTCGAGGCCGATCCACACATTGATCTGCTGGGCACCGGGTCGTTTGTCGTCGATCGCGACCTTAATCCGGTCGAGGTTCGGCGGCCGCCGACGAGGCATGCGGAGATTGTGGGCCGACCGACGATCAACTTTCCCCTGACATTCGGGGCGTTGATGGGCAAGGCGGGATGGTGGCGGCGGTGGCGGAACGATCCGCGGGTGGGTGCGGCGGGGCACGAGTTCGACCTGTACTTCCGCTCCCATCGCGAAAGTTTGTTCTCTAACGTTCCCGAGCCGCTATACGTTTACCGGTACGTCGGTCATACGCGCACCTGGCGCAAGATGACAATTGGTGCCTTTAACCGGTTCATGACGCTGCTCCGCAACGGGTTTCGGATGGGGATGCCGCTGACCACGCTATTGGGACTGGCCACGATGGTGCCTCGTCCCCTGCTGTACGCCATCAAGTTGGCGATCGGCAGCCGTACCGCGTTGGCCGGGGGATCAACCCCGTTGAGCGAGGACGACCGGCGTATTCTCAAGGAAGTTTCCCAAGTGGAATTGCCACTCAAGCGGTGGTGAATCCCGCAGTCGACAGAGGACAGCAGACCTTGAAGCAAGTCTTGCAACATCTCCGCAGCGGGCAGATTGAACTAGCCGACGTGCCGTGTCCGATGGTGCGTCCCGGGCATCTGCTGATCCAGACCGCGCGCAGCTTGATCTCGGCAGGTACCGAGCGCATGCTGGTCGAGTTCGGACGGGCCGGGATTATCGCCAAGGCACGCTTGCAACCGGAGAAGGTCCGGCAGGTACTCAATAAGATCAAGACGGACGGATTGCTACCGACTCTTGACGTGGTCTTCAGTCGGCTCGAGGAGCCGATGCCACTGGGTTACTGCAATGTCGGCCGCGTCGTCGAGGTCGGGCCGGGCGTGGAGGGCTTCAGGATCGGTGACCGGGTGGCGTCTAACGGGCCACACGCTGAGATGGTGTGCGTCCCGGCCACTCTGGCGGCTCGCGTGCCTGAAGAGGTGCCAGACGAGGCAGCCGCGTTCACTGTGCTTGGCTCGATTGCCCTGCACGGGGTTCGCCTGTTGCAGCCGACTCTCGGTGAGCGCTTCGTCGTCACCGGACTGGGGCTGATTGGCCTGGTCGGGGTGCAGTTGCTGCGAGCACACGGTTGCGACGTCCTGGGCCTCGACACGAACGTCGCACGCTGTGAACTGGCTGGGCGGTTCGGCTGCCGTGCGGTCGCGATCACGCCCGGCAACGACCCGTTGCAGGCGGCGCTGGCCTTCAGCCGTGATCGCGGCGTAGACGGGGTTCTGATCACGGCGGCCACCAAGAGCAACGAGCCGATGCGTCAGGCAGCGCGGATGTGCCGAAAGCGTGGCCGGATTGTTTCCACCGGGAACGTTGGGCTCGACCTTGAGCGCGGCGCGCTGTACGAAAGGGAACTCAGCGTGCAGGTCTCGTGCGCCTACGGGCCCGGCCGGTATGATCCGGTTTACGAGGGGCGCGCTCAGGATTACCCATACCCCTACGTCCGCTGGACAGCCGGGCGGAACTTCGAGGCCGTCCTGGACGCGATGGCGCGCGGCCAAGTCGACGTACATCCTCTGATATCGCGAACGGTTGCCCACGGAGACGCTCCTGAGGCATACGATGCGATTCTCAACGACAGCAGTGTTCTCGGGGTCGTGCTGACGTACCCGGAGCAGGCCCCGCCGGTAGAACGTGTTGTCAGGCTCCAGCCGTTGGCCGCGCGAGCATCTCAACGGACGACGCCGGTGGTTGGACTGATCGGCGCCGGCGGGTTCGCCAAGCTCGTTACTCTGCCGGCAATCCGCGCCGCGGGGGTCAGGATCCGGTCCGTGGCCGATGTCGTGAGTGCGTCCGGCTTTCACGCCGCTCGCAAGTTTGGGGCTGAGCAAAGCACCACCGATTATCGCGAGCTGCTCGCCGATCCGGAGATCAATACGGTCTTCATCACTACGCCGCACAACTTGCACGCGCCTCTGGTGGCGGAGGCCCTTGAGGCCGGCAAACACGTGTTCGTGGAGAAGCCGCTGGCCGTTGATGAGGAGGGTTTGGAGCGCGTCCGACAGGCCCAGCAGGTCCACCCGGAGCTGCAGCTTATGGTCGGCTTCAATCGGCGGTTCGCGCCCCACACGAAGAAGGTCAAGGAACTGCTGACCAGTCGATCGCAGCCGCTGGCGCTGGAGATGATGGTCAACGCTGGTTACATTCCGCCGGAGCACTGGGTGCACGACCCGGTCGTTGGAGGCGGGCGCATCATTGGAGAGGGGTGTCACTTCGTTGACCTGCTCATGCACCTTGTCGGACGCCCGGTTACGTCCGTGCAGGCGGTCATGTTCGGCACGGGTGGCCGGTTGGCCGAGGACAAGACGACCATCATCATGAGCTACGCCGACGGGTCGATCGGCACCGTTCACTATTGGGCGAACGGGCCCAAGTCGTATCCCAAGGAGCGGGTC
>Ga0307380_10003804_pt1 | contig 20628 bp, 22 predicted proteins | sample UN3MG_FD_202239 | JGI IMG/M metagenome (GOLD analysis project Ga0307380, IMG submission 202239) | Soil microbial communities from Risofladan, Vaasa, Finland - UN-3 | ecosystem: Environmental > Terrestrial > Soil > Coastal area > Acid sulfate soil | place: Finland: Risofladan, Vaasa | collected... | reverse complement strand
GCAATACGCGCATGCTCGACATGTGCCGGGCGCTCGGCTTCGAGATCTCCGCGGACCCGGAGGATCTGTCGCTGCGCAAGGTGCGGCTCAAGCTCCCCGCCCCCATCCAGGACGCGGCCTAGCGCTAGCGCGGGGCCAGATGCTCGGTCAGATCGTGGTCGGGCACCTTGGTGAGGTCCTTCTGAAGGTCCTTGACCACAAGGTCGGCAATCGGCTTGGCGAGCTTCCGCTTGATCTCGGTGAGCACGCCTGCCGGCGCCACGAGCATCAACTGGTCGAATGCCCCGCGCTCATGCTCGGTGGCAAGCTCCTCGGCGACCAGCTTGACGAAATCGTCCTTGGCTTGCTGCTTCAAGTCCTGGCGCGGCTCGACCGCGTGACGGCCCGGCCCGGCGCTGTCCTGAACGCGCGTGGGGCGGTCGGTGCCGAGGTCGGCGCTGCGACTGTGGAGCGCCGTCGAATCGAAACTGAGGACGGTGCGAAAGGCGCCATTCTCATCCTGCTCGACAAACCGCGCGCGGCCGCCATCGGCAATGGCATACCAAACCTTGGCTTTCTTCATGGCCTCACTCGCTCACCGGATCCCGCAGAGACATTATGTATGCCGCGAGGTCGTTCAACTCGGGTTTGGTGATGGGGATCACCGGCATGGGATGCTTGGGGATGATGATCTTGGCCATGATCGACCCTTCGGTCTGGCCTTGCATATTCGCGATCTCGTGAAAGCTTGGCACGTCGGCGACGGCGTGTTGCTGGCCACTCTCGACGAGATGGCAATTGGAGCACAGCCTCTGCGCCAGTTCCTTGCCGTGCTCAGGGTCCGGCAGACTGGTCACCGGGCCAGCGAGGCTTGCGCCCGCACCGAATACCGAGAGCGACGCCAGCATAAAGACGATCCGTGCATCCATGAAGAATCGGGCCTCCCTTCAGAGGACGCATCCCTATGCGCCCCGGCCAATGATGTCGAGATGTCAGGCGGTTTTAAGGCTTACAGAGCCTCAAGCCGCCATCGCTATCAGCCTGGGCATGTCGATCAGGTGCACCCGGCGCGCCGATTCCAGACGGATCATGCCCGTCTCCTTCAGCTCGGCGAACATGCGCGAGACGGTCTCGAGGGTCAGCCCGAGATAGTCGGCGATGTCATGGCGCGGCATGGCGAGATCGAGCACGTCATCCTCGCCGACGCGGCGGGCCATCTCCAGCAGGAAGGCGGCAAGACGCTCGAGCGCATTCTTGCGGCCGAGCAGAAGCAGATGGTCTTGGGTCTGACGCAGGCCGATCATCGTGCGGTTGAGCAATTCGTGCACGAAGCCGCTCGAAGCGGTGGCGCTCAGCAGGCTATGCCATTTGAAGGCGATGACCTTGACCGGCACGATCGCCTCGGCGGAGGTGTGATGGATATCGTCGACCTCGAAGCCGAACATGTCGCCCGGCAGGTGGAACGCGCTGATCTGGCGGCGGCCGTCCGGCAACAGCTTGGAGACGCGGATCACGCCCGAAACCAGCTTGTAAACGTAACCCGCCATTTCGCCCTCGGCGAAAATCTCGGCGTTGCGGCCGAAATTCATGGGCACGCTGGCCGGGAGAAAAGCTTCCGGCTCCCCTCCGCCCGCGAAAGCCACGTGCGGCTTGCGACTGATCCGTGGAAGTTCGGCAACGGGGGTTGGCGTCAGCATGATGATCCTCCCGGAAATCAAATTGCCCACGCCATAGCTACGCGCTGCCGCGCGCCGACAAAATCGTGACGTCTCCCTAAGGGATACTACGTAGGCTGGAAGGGGGGGCTTAGGGACGCCCCATGGGGCGGCCGGAATGCCTTGCCTCGCCAATGACTTGGCGGATCGCATCGAACAGAACGCCGCCGAGGAGCGGCTTCTCGACGATCTCCGTCACCCCTGCCGCTTCGGCGCTGGCGAGCACCCGCTTGGTGGTGTGGGAGACCATCAGAATCACAGGCATGCCCCGATCGGCGAACAGGCCCGCGTCCTCACCCGCCACGAGGCGCGCGAACACGTCCTGATCGAGCACGAGGCAGCTGCCGCGCACGCACGGCGCGCTCATGGCCGGCAGCAGCGCGTATTCATCGCAGAAGCGCGTCTCGAAGCCTTCGAGCTCAAGCGAGAAACGCAAGCTGTCGGCAAGAACGCCGTCGCCCACCGCAATGAGTATGGTTTCGGCCTGCGCCACTCCGGTCTCGCCCAATCGCATGTCGCAGCCCCGCGCCTTTCTTCCTTGCGGGAACAAGCTATGCGGGTTGCCGGGGGCCGCCATGAGCGAGGTCAAATAAAAGGTTGCGCTATGTCAGCCTATCTCGGCCGGCGGCTCGGCACAGGCACGTGGGCGAGGATCGCCATGCGGATCAGCTCCGACAGGCTCCTCGCCTCCATCTTGGTCATGAGATTGGCGCGGTAGACCTCGACCGTGCGGGGGCTGATGCCGAGCGCGTTGGCGATGGCCTTGTTCGGGTGACCGGCCATCAGCCCCTCGAGCACCTGCCGCTCACGCTCCGACAGGCTGGCGAGCCGCGTGGTGACGGCAATGAGGCCACCGTCCACACTTTCATCGGTCTGCGCGAGCGCCGTTTTGACGGCGGCGAGGATGGCCTGCTCATCGAAGGGCTTCTGGATAAAATCGATCGCGCCTGCCTTCATCGCCTCGACCGCGATCGGCACGTCTCCATGTCCAGTGATGACGATGGCCGGCAGGCACGGCGCGCGCTCCTTGATGCAGAGCAGGAGCTCGATGCCCGACATCTCCGGCATGCGAACGTCGGTGATGAGGCAGCCGCATGGCGCGTCATCGAGTCCGTCGAGAAAGGCGGCGGCGGACTCATAGACGCGCACCGCAAGCCCCGCCGAACTCAACATGAAGGCGAGCGACCGGCGGACGGCCTCATCGTCGTCGACGATGTGAACGACAGGATGAGCCACCATCAGATCATGCTCTCGTTGTCGGCCGGCTCCAAGGTGAAGTGGAATACGGTACCGCCGCCGGGATTGGGCTCCGCCCAGATGCGTCCGCCATGAGCCTCGACGATGCGCTTGGAGATCGAGAGCCCCACGCCCATGCCGGCGGGCTTCGTGGTGACGAAGGGCTGGAACAGACGCGAGGCGATCACCTCGGAGATGCCGCTGCCGGTATCGGCGACGCTGACCTCGATCATGGGCCTGCCGTGCTCGTCCTTGTCCTTCCCCTCCGCGGTCGCCACGCTCAGCTCTTTCCGCTCGGCCCCCTCCATGGCCTCGATGCCATTGCGCATGAGATTGAGGAGCACCTGCTGAATTTGGACCTTTTCCACCATCACCTGGCCGAGCCGATGGTCGCAGTGGAACATGGCCTTGACCCCCTCGTCCTTGGAGCCGACCAGGCCGAGCGCACTCGCCTCCTCGACCAGCTTTTTGACGTCCTCGGGACGTCTCTCCGTCTCGCCATGGGTCACGAACTCGCGGAGCTGGTGAATGATCGATCCCGCGCGCAGCGTCTGCTTGGTGGTCTCGGCCAGCGCGTCGCGCACCTTTGGCGCGTTGGGATGGTCCATGGACTCAAGCAAACGCGTGCAGCCTTGCAGATAGTTGGTGATGGCCGAGAGCGGCTGGTTGATCTCGTGCGCCAAGGTCGAGGCCATCTCGCCCATGGCGGTGAGCCGCGACAGGCGCGCCAGCTCCGTCTGGAGATCCTGCAATTGGCGCTCCGTGCGCTGCCGCTCGGTGAGATCGCGAACGAAGCCGGTGAAGAAGCGCTTGTCGTCGGTCCGCACCTCGCCGACTTCGAGCTTCATGGGAAAGGTCGAGCCGTCCTTGCGCAGGCCGGTGACAACCCGGTCGATGCCGATGATGCGCTTCTCGCCTGTCTCAAGGTAACGCGTGATGTAGTGGTCGTGCTCCTCCCGGAAGGGCGAAGGCATCAACATCGAGACATTCTTGCCACCCACTTCCACTTCGGTATGTCCGAACAGGCGCTCGGCGGCGGCGCTGAAGGAACGGATCATGCCGGTCTCGTCGATAACCACGGTGGCGTCTGGAACGGAATCGAGGATTGACCGCAGATGCGCCTCGCGCGCGCGCAAGTCGGTTGCGTGGCGGCGGCTTCTGATCCGCGTGCGGCGGAGCAGTTCGCCAAACCAGGAAATGCCGATACCGACGACGGCGAAGACCACCGCCTCCAAGATCGTCGCGGCGGGAAGCGCCCCGTTGCCGGTCAGGAGCAGGCCCAAGACGACACTGAGCGCCGTCGCCAGAAGTCCGGGGCCGATGCCGCCGAGCCCGGCCGCGATCAGGACACCGGGAATGAAGATGAGAAAGGACGCCCGGCCTTGGAGCCAGGGATGGAGGCCCCAGGCGAGCATCGCCAGCAAGACCACCGCCCCGAGCGCGGCCCAATAGTGGCCGGCCCTGGTGCGCGGGTCGAGCAGCGTGCGCCGATAGCGCTCGATCCTGCCCTCCTCCGGGGGATTGGCAACGGGACCATGCATGGCGAATTCTAGCCTCCGGCGACAGTTATCGCCCACCAGATTTCGGTCAGCCCCCCATATCGCAATTCTGTTAGCTCTGTATTGTCTATCGGTAACGCGATGCAGGCGTAGAGTCCCGTACGACAGGAGAAGACCATGGCCACCAATGACGCCGAAATGCCAGACCACAAGGCTTTGAGCGAAGACCTGCAAGAGATCGCCAGCCGTCTTTCGAGCTTACGGAAGGAAATCGACGGCCTGGTGGGCTCAGTCGGAGCGACCGGCAGCCATCAAGCCGAAGCGTTGCAAGCGCAGGCGAGCGAAGCCTTGAGCGCCGTGGAGGATGCGGTGCGGCGCGAGCCCCTGAAATCGCTCGGCATCGCGCTTGGGGCCGGCTTCCTGCTCGGGATCTTGATGGGACGTTAGTTCTCTTCGGGGCGCGGCTGCGCTTCAGATCAATGACTCATCAGCACGGCGACATCGGTGTTGCGCAACACATAGAGTGTCGCCCCACCGAACACCCATTCCCGCCAGCGCCAATGGCCATAGCCACCCATCACTAGGAGAACGCCGCTCCCGGCCGCCTCGAGCAGTGCCGCGCCGACCTCGCGGGCGCCGAGCGCGATCGTCTCGGTCTCGACGGGGAAACCCGCCTTGGTGAGGTAGTCCGCCATGGCGGAGGCGGTGTCATCCTCGCCATCCTCGGAAATGCTGAGCAGCCTGACCCGCTTGGCCGTGGCCAAGAACGGCGTGGCGGCAGCGACCGCCCTGACCGCCTCGACGGCGTCCTTCCAAGCGATCACCACGGTCTCGCCGAGAGGGCCGCCGGCCTCGTCCGGCATGATGAGAACGGGGCGCCCGGTGTGGAACAAGGCGGCATCGCGCGCCGGCGCCCAAAACTCGTCTTCCTTCGCGGCGATACTCGGCAGCACGGCCATGTCGGCGACCTTGGCCCGCATGGCGACAGCAGGACCGACGAGCCCTTCCACGGTGACGAGCTCGGCCTTGACGTCCGGGTGGGCGCCAAGCGCTTCCTCGAACCAGTCCGTCGCCTGGCTCTCCTCCCGGTCGACCTGCTTCCTGGCAACGTCGACGAGCTCCTCGAAATAGACCGGGCTGAGCTCCGTCGCGTAAGGCAGGCGTTGCATCGGCGGCGGGCATGGATGCAGCATTTCGAGCTCCGCGCCGAAACGCTCGGCGAGACCGAAGGCCGCTTCGGTGCAGGCCGCGGTCGCGCCGTCCGGGCTAATCGGCAGCAAAATCCTCACAAGCTTGGGCGATGGTGCAGCCATGGTTCCAAGACCTAGTTGGCGGGCTCATCCCGGCCCTTGAGGTCCAGGATGTAGGCAATGACGTTCAGCATGTCCTGTTTGCTGACAATGATGTTGGGCATGGTGGGATGGGTCGTCTCCATCCACACGCGAAGCGCCGTCCCGGTCATGCCCGGCCGGTCGGCGACCTCGCGGAACCGTGTCGCCTTCGGCATCGGCGAGCGCTCCGCGGAAATCCCGTGGCAGCCGGAACAGACCTGCTTGGCGTACTCAAACCCGGCTTGCGGATCGCCAGGGTGCTCGGCCGCGGCGGGGCTTGGGGCGGCAAGTGCCGCGATGACCCCGCCGATCATAAGAAGAGTCCGCATGCGGCGGCTCCTTTCCGTTGGGTTCAAGCCCCCACCCGGCTTCTGAGACGCACTAGGACCCAGGGCACGGTTTGCGGCCTTGATAAGGGTCAAGGTGGCGCCGGTCATTTCTCGTTGACCCACCGCAAAGAAGCTGTCGCCATTTTGGCGCATTCTGGCGCACAATGTGCCCAGACGGATTGTGCCCGGGAACGTAAGAAAGAGGCGCTCAATGCAAATCCCCTTGGAAATCAACTTTCGCAACATGGACCCCTCACCGGCCGTGGAGGCTCGCATCCGCGAGAAGGCGGCGAAGCTCGAACGCTTCCACGACCGCATCATCGGCTGCACCGTCGTGGTCGAAGCGCCGCATCGCCATCATCACAAGGGAAAGCTCTACAGCGTGCATATCGACATCAGCTTGCCAGGCAAGGACCTCGTGGTCGATCGCGCCAAGCCGCTCGATCACTCCCACGAGGATGTCTATGTCGCCGTCCGCGATGCCTTCAATGCCGCGGTGCGGCGTCTTGACGACCATACGCAGCGCATGCGCGGCGAAGTGAAGACGCATGTCGCGCCGCCGAGCGGAGGTGACGCGCCTGTCGCCGAGTAAGCCTCGCGCCTTACGCCTTCCAGAACGCCTTGACCTTGGCGAAGCGCTCATAAGCGCGCTCCGCCTCCTTGAGCCGCGCCGCTTCCTCGGCGGAGTCGGCGCCGGGCGCGCGTAGCTGCGTATCCTTTTCGCCCGTGGCAATCAGGGCCTTCCGGATCGCGATGTCATTGAGCGCGCCGAGGGCGTCCTGGATGTCCTCAAGCGCCGCCAGCGACTTCTTGCGGCGCTTGTCGCTCTTCTTGCCGGGAAAGGTCGCGGCGAAGAACTCGGTGGCGTAACGCAAGCGCTTGGCGCGGATGCGCAGCCTGTGCCGCTCGACCGCGTTGAGGTCGCGCAAGGCCCGCCCCTTCTTCTTGATCTTGCGCCGCAGCCGTGAAAGCTCGCTCGCGGCGCGCGCGCCGATCGGGTGCCCAGCCAGCGCATTCTCGTCCCAGCGGCCAATCTCGATCCAGGCCGCAAGGTCGAGAACCGCGCCGCGGAAACGACCGGAGCCAACGGCATCAATGGCACGCGCATAGGCCGCGGCGCGGCGCTCCATGAAGTCGCGATGGGCCGCTTCCAGCACGGCGTTGTCGGGGTGCGCGGCGCGGAGGGGCTCCAGCACATCGGCGGCAAACACGTCGAAATCGCGTGCGGGGCCAAGCTCTCCGGCGATCCACCGCAAGTTGTCCTTGATGGGCTCACGATCCTGGTCGGCAACCACATCGCCAAGCAGCGCGATGCCTGCGCGCAGGCGCCTCAGGCCGACACGCACCTGGTGCAACGCCTCGGCGCGGCTGCCGCGCATGGCGGGCGTGTTGGTCACGATCTGCCGGAGACAACTGCGCGCGATCGTGCGGAAGGCTTCCGCGCCCGTCATGTCCGCCGTCACCTGGACCGCGCCCGCTTTCTCCACGGTGTGATCCGCATCGTCGAGCAGTTCGAACCCGCGTTCCGCCTTGGTCTTGACGGCAAGGCTTAAGGGAACCGTCTCGGCAAGTTCGCGGGCAAGGGAGAACAGAGCGCGCTTGTCGCCCGCCTTCAATTCGAGTTCCAGCTCGGAGATCGGCGCGGCCTTGATGCCCGCCGTGATCTCACCCTGATCGACGGCAAGCTCGATCTCCGAGGCATCGCGCCGGATCTCGTATGTCTTGCGCCGGAACCGCGTGTGAAAGCGCGGCTGCAGGTCAGCACGGACCTCCGGGGTGAGCAGCGGCGCGAGGGCCGTATCCGCCGCGGCATCTAGGTCCAGCGCATGGGTCGGGACGCGCTGCTCCCATTCATGGCGCTCGAGGAACTCACCCTCGCTCCGGGCCGACTTTATCGTCTGCACATAGCCGTCGCCCGTCGCCCGAACCCGCAGGTAGACGCCCGACTTGCGCAAGGCGTCGTCGCCGGTGTCGTAATAGATGGAGATCGGTTCGCGGGTCTTGGAGGCCGCGACGGCGGCTTCCAAGATGGGATGAGACAGAAGTCCGGATAGTTCGGCAGGATCGAACTCGAGTTTGAGTTCAATCTCCTTCGCCTCCCGTTCCGGCTTGCTCGCTGCCACAGTCCCGACTCCCGGTACGAATGTCTCGCACACGGCTGGACCGCAGGTCCGCGCGCATGCCACCACGCCTCATCGTGGTGCCGCGCGACAGAGCCAACATCTTACTGTCACAATCAAGCCCTGCCGGCGCGGAACGCGCCAGGGGCGTCAAGCATCCTTAAGCGCAAGCCCCGGCTGGGTGGAGAAGCCTTCGCGTCAAGCGATCCGGACCGGATGCCGCAACACCCGGCTGGGACGCAATCTCGTGGGCGAGGTGCGAATGGCCGCGCTCGAGCCGGGAAGCAGCTTGTCGTCGTCGCATTCAAGAAGCGCGACCTGATCGCGCCCGCCACGCTTGGCGACGTAGAGCGCGGCGTCGGCCCGCCGGAACAGCCCGCTCAAATCCATGTCGACATCGGTATCGGAGGCAACGCCGACGCTGACGGTGGCGCCCACCGCGAGGCCGTTGACGAACGCAGCCGACCGGCCGAAGGCGCGGCGCACCGCTTCCGCCGCCTCGACCGCCTCCACCGCGTCGGCACCCGGTAGAATGGCCGCGAACTCCTCTCCGCCCAGGCGTCCAGCGATGCACCTGACATTGAGGTACCTCTCCACGGTCTTGGCGAAAATCTTCAGCACCTCATCGCCGAGGTCATGACCATAAGAATCATTGGTGTCCTTGAAATGATCGAGGTCGAAGATCAGCACCGCCACCGGCGTGCCGCCAAGGATGCGGCGCTGCCCAATGGCGTCGGCAGCCTCGAACAGGGCCCGGCGGTTCGGCAGCCCCGTGAGGCTGTCGGTCAACGCATCCATGCGCTGCTCCCGCTCCTGCCGCTCCTTGGCCATGGACAGCACGATGAAGGCCAAAGCGATGCGGAGCAGTATGGTCGCCAGAAGAACCATGGGGAGCCATTTGCTGGAGAACACGGCCCCAGCCTGATGAATCGGCATGTTGACGATGAAAGGCACCCAGGACAGGTAGAAGATGCCCGTCATTGCAAGCAGCACGACAGCCGGCCAGTGGCTGACCAACTGATCGCCATCCGCGCGCGACAGCTCAACCGCAGCGGCGATATTGTAGACCGCCAGGACCGAGCAAACGACGATGAGCCGCGCGTCGAAGGCCTCGATCGCGCCCGAGTGGGTGACGACAAAGAAGCCAATGGGGCCGGCAAAGACCCATAGAAGCGCCGACGGGCGATTTGCGAACCCTCGAGCCGCCTTCCACTTCAAGGCGTCGGCCATCACCATCGTGGTGGTGCCGAGGGTCAGCACGTCGCCATTGTTCTTGAGGGACGCGCCAAACGCGATGATCACGCCTAGGCCTTGAAGAAGCATGGCGAGGCCCCACCAGCCGACGAAGCGGGTTCCGCCTTCCGGTGCCCGTGCCTCCCGCGCCCAGGTGAAGAGGAGTACACCTGCGAGAATAGCGGTCACCGCGATATCCACGGCCGACATTGTCATCATGTCGAGTTGCATGGGTTCTGCCTCTGCCCCTTGCGTTACGCGTTGGCCACGACCCGGCTGCCGTGGCCGGCCGGGTGGATGGGTGACTGGTGCCGGGGCGCGGTCCGGACCGTGGCCACCGTGGCGGGCACGGGCGCCACGCCGTTGGGACCGGCGAATTCGACGCGGTTGCGGCCCGTGCGTTTCGCGACGTAGAGGGCGGCGTCGGCCTGGCGGAACAGCGCGCCGAGATCGCTGCTGTCGCGGGTGTCACACGACCTTGAGGCGACGCCCACACTCACCGTGGTGCCGACATTCAGGCCATCGACATCGGCGGCGGATTTGGCAAAGGCCTCGCGGATGGCTTCGGCGGTCTCAGCCGCATCGGCGCCGTCCACACCCGGCAGCACCGCCGTGAACTCCTCGCCGCCCATGCGCGCAATCAGGCAATGATCCTTGAGCTGCGACTCCGCCGTGGTGGCGAACAGCTTCAGCACGCTGTCGCCCGTCTCGTGACCGAACGAGTCGTTCACGTCCTTGAAATGATCGAGATCGAAGAACAGCACCGAGATCGGGCCCGTCTTGAAGTCCCTGTTCTGCTCGAGCGCATCGATCGAATCATAGAGCGCGCGCCGATTGGGCAACCCGGTCAGCGTGTCCGTCAGAGCATTGACGCGCTGCTCCATCTCTTGGCGCTGCTTCGCCATGGCCAGCACGACGAAGGCCAAGGCAATGCGGATCACCAGCGTGACGAGGCTGATGCCGGAGAACCAGCCGGAGATGTACGCCTCGCGCGCCTGCTCGTAGGGCACGGATATGGCGAGCGAAATCAACGACACGCAGGCAATGCCGGTAGCGCCGAGCAGGACCACCGCCGGCCAGTGCGAAATGAGTTGCTTACCGTTGGCGCGGGCAAGCTCGAAGCCCGCACCAAAATTGCAGAGCGCCGTCAGCGCACAGAAAACCACGAACTGCTCGCGCAGGGACCCGACGTAACCGGAAAAGGCAACGAGAAGGAACGCGAGGGGACCAAGAAGGGCCCAGGCCGCGAATGTGGGGCGGTTGATGAATTCGCGCGACGCGGTCGATTTCAGGCTGTCGGCGAGCACCATGACCGCGAGGCCGGCAGCAACCAGAAGCGCGTCGTCCAGAAGTGCGGCGGAGGCGGCAATCACGGCGCCCCCGGCCTGGAAGAGCATGGCAAGGCCCCACCAGCCGACGAGACGGACCGCGCGCTCCCTCGTCCAGGTGAAGACGAGCACGAGACCAAGCACCGTGGTCACGGTGATGTCCACGGTGGACATCGTGATCATGTCGAGTTGCATCGGCGCTCGCTGGCGGAATCTGATCTCGCCGCGAAGCTAGCGGAGGTGGCATCACAGCAGCCTTTATCCGGCCGCTACAGTTTTGCGCAAATTTTAGGGATGTGCTTGACCGGGACCGCGGCGCCGCCAGTCTGCGCGCGCCAGAACATTACGTTCTTCCAGAGTCTTACGCCCGGCCGATCATTCGAGATCGGCACTCCCCGTCTGGGACGGGTACGGAAGAAATTGGCATCGGGGCAAAGATCCTGGGGGCGCCTGGCGGCACGCTTTCTTGCGTAGCGCGGGAGGTCCGGGGCGGCCTTGACGCAAATCACGCGCGGGCGGCGGCGGGCTTGGGGCGCCTATTCGTCAGTCTTGTTATCCGTCTTGGCGCGCTCAATGCCGGCGCGGATCAGATCGGCGGCCTCGCCGACTTCCGCCCAGCGCACGACCTTAACCCATTTGCCCTTCTCCAGGTCCTTGTAGTGCTCGAAGAAGTGACCGATCTGCTCGACCAGGATCTCGGGGAGGTCGCGATAGCTGATCACCCGCTTGTAGAAGGGATGGAGCTGATCGATCGGCACGGCGATGATCTTCTCGTCGATGCCCTTCTCGTCCTCCATGAGAAGCGCCCCGATGGGCCGCGCGCGGATGACCACGCCGGAGGCGACGGGTGTCGGCGCGATGACCATGCAGTCCACCGGATCGCCGTCCTCGGACAAGGTATGCGGGATGAAGCCGTAATTCGCCGGATAGAACATCGCCGTATGCAAGAAGCGGTCGACGAACAGGGCGCCGGACTTCTTGTCGATCTCATATTTCACCGGCGACCCGCCTTGCGGGATCTCGATGATGACGTTGACCTCGTGGGGCGGATTATCGCCGATCGGGACCGAGAGAAGGCTCATTGCAACTGTACTCCGTCTAGGGCTCGATCATCGCGACCGCGCGCTCGTCGAGGGCGACCGTCTTGATCAAGGCGAAGACCCGTTCGCCCGGGCCGATCTTAAGCTCATCGACGGCCTTGCGGGTGGCCAGCGCATAGAGCTGACCATGACCGTCGAGGGTGATGGAAATGCCCGCAAACGGGCCGTCATCGGTCTCGATGGCGGCCACGGTGCCCGCGAGCGCATTGCGGATGCTGAGGTCTTTCCCTGCGTCCCGCGCCAAGGTGATGTCGGTCGACTTGACCACGACCCGGACCTCGCGGCCATGCGGCCCGGCGCGCCCCACAAGCCAGATCTTACCCGCCGGGTGAGAAATCTCGGTGAGGCCATAGGCCGCGTCCACGACGGACACGGTACCGGTGACCACGGAAGACCGGGCGAAACGGCTGATACCGGCCCCCTTCAGCGCGGGCCCCAGCGCGTCCTCGACCGACCCGATCACCGCGACACGGCCATTCTCCAGCACCACGACGCGCGAGGCGAGGCGCGCGACCTCCTCCACGGCGTGGGACACGTAGACGATCGGAATGCCGAACGCATCGCGCAAGGACTCGATCAACGGCAGGATCTCCAGCTTCCGCTCGCTATCGAGGGAGGCCAGCGGCTCGTCCATGAGGAGGAGCGAGGGCGAGGCCAGAAGCGCTCGACCGATGGCGACGCGTTGCTTCTCGCCGCCGGACAGAAGTGCCGGCCGCCTTCCCAAGAGGTGGCCGATGCCGAGCGTCTCGACGACCGGATCGAAGGCCACGCGCGCGGCGGCCTTGCCGGCGAACCAGCGCCCGAAGACGAGGTTCTGCTTCACGGTGAGATGGGGAAAGAGCCTGGCGTCCTGGAACACGAGGCCGATGCGCCTTTGGTGCGGCGGCACGAAGATGCCGGTCTCGGTGTCGACCAAGGGGCGGCCGTCGAGCACGATCCGGCCTCGATCGGGGCGCGCGAGGCCCGCGATCAGATTGATGGTCATGGATTTGCCCGCGCCCGACCGGCCGAACAGACAGGTGATGCCAGCTTCGTTCTCGAAGGCGATATCGAGATCGAAGGCGCCGAGCTTTTGCGCCATATCGACGCTGATCATGGCAGGGCCTCGAGGATCATAAGCCTCGCTTAGCCTGAACCCCGCCAGCCGTCCAGGAGCCGAAACTAGGCCATGGCGCAGGTCTTCCTGCGGGGGCCCGGGCCGCATAAGCTCGCGGCCGCGTTTCCGATTCCTTCCGGCGAGGCTCGATTTGCTATCCGTCTTCGACATGGTCGCGGGGCTGCTGACGCTGACCGCCCTGTTCGCCTGGGCCAACCACCGCTATCTGCATCTGCCGAACAATGTCGGTCTGCTCGTGATGGGGCTCGCCGCCTCGCTCGTTCTGGTCGGCCTCGAGGTCCTGGTTCCCCAGGTGGCCGTCTTCGGCGACCTCGAAAGCTTCATCGAGAAAATCAATTTCTCCGAGGCGCTGCTCGACGGCATGCTCGCCTTCTTGCTGTTCGCCGGCGCGCTGCAAATCGACCTCTCCTTATTGCGGGACCGGGCCTGGACGGTGGGCGTCATGGCGACGCTGGGCGTGGTCATCTCCACCATCGCGGTCGGGGTCTTCATGTGGGGCACGGGCCAGCTCTTTTCGCTCCCCATCCCCTTCGCCTGGGCGCTCGTGTTCGGCGCGCTGATCAGCCCGACCGACCCGATCGCCGTGCTCGCCGTGCTGAAGCAGGCACGCGTGGCCAAGACGCTGGAAATGGACATGGCCGGCGAGTCTTTGTTCAACGACGGCGTCGGCGTCGTGCTGTTCACCATCCTGCTCGCCGCGGCCATGAGCAGCGCGGGCGAGGCCGGCATCGACTTCGTGGAAATTGCGCGGCTGTTCTTTGTCGAGGCGTTGGGCGGCGCCCTGTTTGGCTTCCTCACCGGCTATCTCGCCTACCTCGCCATGCGCAGCATCGACGATTACCCGATCGAGGTGCTCATCTCGCTCGGGCTCGTCACCGGCACCTATGCGGTCGCGGACATGCTGCATATGAGCGGCCCGATCGCGGTGGTGGTGGCCGGCGTGATCACCGGCAATCGCGGCAAGACCTTCGCCATGAGCGAGGAGACGCGGCGCTATCTGTTCGACTTCTGGAGCCTGATCGACGAGATCCTGAACTCAGTGCTGTTCCTCCTGATCGGGTTGGAGGTCCTGGTTGTCAGGTTCGATGTCTCGCTCGTACCGTTGGCCGTGGCCGCGATCCCCATCGTGCTCATGGCGCGGCTGGTCTCGGTGACGCTGCCCATGACGTTTGTCAGCATCAAACAGCGCTTCGTGAAAGGCACCATCCCCATTCTCACCTGGGGCGGCGTGCGCGGCGGCATCTCCGTGGCGCTGGCGCTGTCGGTCCCCCTCGTCGCCGAGCGGCCGCAGATCCTGGCCGCCACCTATGCGGTCGTGCTCTTCACTCTCATCGTGCAAGGGCTTACGTTGCCGGCGGTGGTGAGACGTTTCGCCAACCCGGCGCCGGCACGCGAGACGGCGGACTAACTTCACACCGGCGTGACTGTTCAGGCCAGGGCCGGTTCGGCTAAAAGGACCGGTCAGACACGACGGTTTTGAACTCAAGAGGAATAGTGATGCGATCCATGATTTCTGCGTTCTCGATTTCTGCGGTCTCGCTCGGACTCATTGCGATGGCGATGGCGTTGGCCGGGACCCCGGCGCAGGCGGAAGAAGTACGCTGCCAAGCCATCCGCGATTCGGCCATGTGCGTGGCGGAGCCGACCTGTTGGTACGACGCCGTCAACAACAAGGGATGCCTCCCGGGCCCGCGCCCGGACGAGGATGGCTGCGCCGTGCATGGGGGCGAGTCCACGTGCAACACGAGCTCGCTCGGCTGCGCCTGGAACGCGGCGGACGAGAAATGCGCCGCCAAGGCTGAATAAGAGGACACGCGAGGACCCATGATCGAACTGCTCAAAGGCTTTCCGGACGATGTCGTGGCGATCGCCTGCCACGGCGAGGTCACCAGGAAGGACTACGACACGGCGCTAATCCCGGCCGTGGAGAAGGCGCTCAAGTCGCATGACAAGGTCCGGCTGCTCTATGAGATCGGGCCCGACTTCGTCAGCTACGACGCCGGCGCCGCGTGGGAGGACTTGAAGGTCGGCATGGAGCATTTCTCCCGCTGGGAGCGCGTGGCCGTGATTACCGACATCGAATGGATGAAGCTCGCCATGCGGCTGTTCAGCGTCTTCCTGCCAGGCACCATGCGCGTCTATCCCACGGCAGACGCCGCGAAAGCGCGGCTGTGGATCACGCAAGCCGCGTAAGGCCCTCTTATTTGTAACGCGCCGGCCTATTCGTGGCGCAGCGCCTCGATGGGGTTGAGCTGGGCCGCCCGGCGCGCCGGAAAATAGCCGAACACAATGCCGATGAGCGCCGAGAAGGCGAAGGCGATCACTACGATGCTCGGGTCGAGCACGAAGGGGATGCTCATGCCGGCGGATGCCGCGGCGGCAAGCGCCAGCCCCAAGACCACGCCGACCGTGCCGCCGAACAGCGACAGCACCACGGCCTCCACCAGGAACTGCATCAGCACTTGCGATTCCTGCGCGCCGACGGCGAGCCGGATGCCGATCTCCCGAGTGCGCTCCGTGACCGACACCAGCATGATGTTCATGATACCGATGCCGCCGACGAGCAGGCTGACGCCGGCCACGGCGCCAAGCAGCGCGGTGAGGATGGCGGTGGTCGCCGTTTGGGTGTCGGCAATCTGCTTCATGTCGGCAACGCGGAAGTCGTCCTCTTCGGCAGGCGTGATGCCGCGGCGCTCGCGCAACAGCCGTTCGATATCGGCTTGAACCTTGGAGGTATCCACCCCGTCTCGCGCCGAGACATTGATGGTGTTGATGTCGGTATTGCCGGCGATGCGCCGGTGATAGGTGCGGATCGGCATGAGCACGACATCGTCGCGGTCGGTGCCGAAGCCCGACTCGCCCTTCTCCTCCAAGACGCCGATCACCTCGCAGGAAACATTGCCGATGCGGATGCGCTTGCCGATGGCGTAGGTGGAACCGAACAGCTTCTCGTGCACCGTCTCGCCGATGATGCAGACGGCGCGGCCACTCCTGACCTCGCCATCGAGGAAGTTGCGGCCCTCGCTTAAGCCCCAGTCCTGGGTGACGACATAGCTTGCGTCGGTGCCGATGGCACCCACGCTGCGGCTTTCGGAGCCATAGACCACGGTGACCGATTGCTGGGCCATGGGGGCCACCGCCTTCACGCCGCGCAGCTGGCCGCGCAGCTCGGCGATGTCGCGGGTGTCGAATGGTTTCGCCGTGGCGCTCGAGCGCCCCGGTCCCCATTGGCCGGGGCGGATGAACAGCACATTGCTGCCGAGCTTGGCCATCTCTTCTTTGACCTTTGCGGTGGTGCCGTTGCCGATGGTGACCATGGCAATGACGGCCGAGACGCCGATGACGATGCCGAGCAGGGTCAAGAACGAGCGCAAGGCGTTGCGCCGGATGGCCTGAACCGCGAGCTTCAAGGTCTCGTAGAACATCAGGCGGCTTCCTTGCTGCGGCTGTCGCGCGCGATCCTACCGTCGAGGAAGTGAACCACCCGGCCGGCATAGGCAACCATCTCCGGCTCATGGGTGACCATGAGCACCGTGATCTTCTGGTCGCGATTGAGACCGACGAGAAGCTCCATGATCTCGTGACTGGTCTTGGTGTCGAGATTGCCGGTGGGCTCGTCGGCGAGCAGCACGGCGGGCTTGGTGACGATGGCGCGGGCGATGGCGACGCGCTGCTGCTGGCCGCCGGAGAGCTCGCCGGGGGTGTGCAGCGCCCTGCCCTGAAGGCCGACGCGCTCCAGCGCCTCCATGGCGAGCGGCCGGCGCTCGGCATGGCGAAGGCCGCGATAGATCAGCGGCAGCTCGACATTCTCCACCGCCGAGGTGCGGGCGAGCAGGTTGAAGCCCTGGAAGACGAAGCCGAGATAGTTCCGCCTGAGCACCGCGCGCTGCTTGCGGTCGAGCGTGCCGACTTCCACGCCGTTGAACAGATACGAGCCATTCGTCGGCAGATCGAGGCAGCCGATGATGTTCATGGCGGTCGACTTGCCCGAGCCGGACGGCCCCATGACCGCGGCGAACTCGCTCTCGTCGATCTTGAGGTTGACGCCGGCGAGCGCACGGACCTCAGCCTCGCCGCGTCCATAAACCTTGGTGACGTTGCGGAGCTCGATCAGCGGCGGCACACTGGGCTTACGCGGTCTTGCCATAAGCAATCACTTGCCCGTGGCCGTATCGACGATGACCGCCTGACCTGGCGCAAGCTCGCCCTTCACGACCTCGGTGCGCTTGCCGTCGGTCGCGCCAACGGTCACGCTGACCTCTTCGGGGGTTCCGTCTTCGAGGCGCCAGATCCTACGCTCGGCGCCCGAGGACGTCTCCGTGGTGCTCGGCTTCCTCAGGCGCGGCGGCCCAGGCATGATTTTCTGCAAGAAGTTGCGCTGGTCCACGGCTTCGGTGCCGCTGGGCGGCGAGAAGCGCAAGGCCGCGTTGGGCACGGTCACCGCGTCGGCCACATGGGCGACAACGATCTCGGCGGTCGCGGTCATGCCGGGACGCAGCAGGAGTTCGGAATTGTCGGTGGTTAGCACCGCCTTATAGGTGACGACGCCTTGCACGACCTCGGAGCCGAAACGCAACTCGCGGATCTCCGCGGTGAACGTCCTGTCGGGATAGGCATCGACGGTGAAGGTTGCCTTCTGGCCTTCCCGCACATGGCCGACATCCGCCTCATCGACATCGACCTGGACCTCCATCTTGCTCAAGTCCTCGGCGATGGTGAACAGAATCGGCGCCTGAAGGGACGACGCCACGGTCTGTCCCGGCTCGACATTGCGGCTCAACACCACGCCGGTGATGGGCGACAGAATGCGCGCCTTGCTCAGGTTCGTTTCGTTGAGTGCGAGATCGGCGGTGGCGGCGGCGACGTCGGCCTTGGCGCTCTCCAGCGCGGCGAGCGCGCGTTGATGCGCGGCCTCGGCGACCTCAAGCTGCTGACCGGCGCCGACCTTCCTGGTGACGAGCTCTTGCTGGCGATCGTGCTCGAGCTGCTTCTCCAGAACGGTGGCTTCCGCCTCGCTCACTTTGGCCTTCGCGGCCTGGAGCTTGGCGCGCGAGCTATCCACGGTCGAGCCGAGCTTGTCGGTGTCGAGTTCGGCGAGCGTCTGCCCGGTGGTGACGGAACTGTTGTAGTCGACCAGGACGTTGCGGACGATGCCGGAGAGTTCGGAGGAGATCTCCACCTCGTTGGTCGGCTGGACCGTACCGGTGGCCGTGACCGTGACCGTGAGATCGCCTTTGGTCACGGGCTCGGTTATATAGCGGACGCCGTTGTTGGAGCCGCCGGTCCCGAACAGGAAATAGAGAAGAAGGCTCGCCGCCGCGACGGCGGCGACGGCGAGGCCCGGGCGCAAGCGCAGACGCGGCGACTTGGGCTTATCAAGCCCCAGCACCGCCTCGATATCCGCCTTCACCTTCTCGGCTTTGACCTTCTCGGACTGCACAATTTCGTTCATTCCGGCCCTTCGATCCAACGGTGTCGGTTTTTTCTCTCGGGCGCGCCGCGGCGGCCTTATCCCAGGTCAAGTAGTAACGCCGCAAGGCGCTGCCAAGGATTAGATTTTTGTAACGAAACCGGACGTCTCCGCGGCCGGAAACGTTTCGACACAAATTTCCCGACGCCGAAACATTTCAGAAACACAGCGCCTCACAGGCGAAACGATCCGATCATAGCCTCGGGGGATACAGCCAAGGAGGGATCCCCGATGAATGTCGTTCTATGGGTCGCTGCATTGAGAGTGCTTACCGCCCTACTGATCGTCAGCATCCTCTGGCCGAACCTGCTGCAAGCGTGGCGCTGGCCGCGCCGGGTTGAGGCGCGAGCGGACGCGCGGAGGGTCACACCATGAGCGCGGTCCTATGGGCCGCGGCGCTCGTGTGTTGGAGCATCGCCGCCGTGCTGATCGTCAGCGCCGTCTTCCCAGACTTGTTGCAGCGACAGGCGGGCCGGCTGCCATTAGGCCCCGGCCGCCACCGCCGGTGAGCGCTGTGTGATGAGCGCCGGTTCGCCCTCGGGATCGAGGATGCGGTAGCCGACAAGCTTCACGCGATCGTTGATCAGGAACCAGACAAGTGCGTAGCCCCAGACGAACAGCGCGAGCTCCCAGCCCAGCGCCGGCATCAGAAGCCCATAGACCGCGATGATGGTGGCGAAGGCCTGCGTGCCGAACACGGCGATCAGGAGAATGCGGGCCGGCATGATCGACCAGAACGGCCCCCGGGTGCGGGTGACGAAGATGTTCAGATGCCCCGCCACAGACAGCTTCAGATACATCAGCGTCTGGACCACCTCGCGGTCGAGATGGAGCACGCGCTCGCCGATATAGAACATGCCGAACGAGGCGACGACGCCGGCGAGGCCGAGCATGGTGGAGATGCCGAGCACGCGGCGCATGTTCCAGGATTCCGGCTTCGGCGACGGGCGCACATTGTCATAGGCGATGGACAGGATCGCGCCGTCATTGAGGAGCGCGAGCAGTACGATCATGATCGCGGTGACGGGATAGAAATTGAACACGAGGATCGCCAGCGTCATGAACAGAAGGACGCGGATGGTCTTGGCGATGCGGTAGATCGCGTAGCTGTTCATGCGCTGGAAGATCTTGCGCGCTTCCTTGACCGCCTCGACGATCACCGTGAGCCCCGGGGTCAGGAGGACGATGGCCGCGGCGGCGCGTGCGGCGTCAGCGGCGCCGGAGACGGCGATGCCGCAATCGGCCTTTTTCAGTGGCGGGGCGTCATTCACGCCGTCGCCGGTCATGCCGACGATGTGTCCGTGCTTCTGCAACACGTCGATGATGTGGAACTTGTGCTCGGGGAACACTTGCGCGAAGCCGTCCGCCGTCTCGATCTCCTGATCGAGCGTCGCCTGCTGGTGAACCTTGGTGTCCTCGAAGCCGCTGGCGTCGAGAATGTTGGTGCCAAGGCCGAGCTGGCCCGCGATCTCCTTGGCGATGGCCAGCTGATCGCCGGTGACCATCTTGACGTCGATGCCGAGCTCCTCGGCGGCGGCGATCATTTCTTTCGAGTCCGGGCGCGGCGGGTCGTAGAGCGGGAGCACGCCGAGAAACTCCCACGCGCCCTCCCCTGACGCATCCCCTGATGACTTGGCGACGCCGAGGGCGCGATAGCCGCGCTTGGCCAGCGCATCGGTCGCCTTGCCCACGTCGGCGCTGACCTGCTTCGCGTTCGCCGAGAGCGCGAGGATCACCTGCACGGCGCCCTTGGTCACCTTGAAGACCTTGCCGTCGGCCCCCTTCACGGTCGCCTCGGTGCGCTTATGGACGGGGTCGAAGGGCTGGTAGTGCGTGACGTCAAAGGCTTTCAGCGCCGCCTGGTTCTTGACGCCGGCGATGACCGCCATGTCGATGGTGTCCTGGTCCTCGGCGCGCGAAGCCAGCGCCCCGTCGAGCACGAGGTCGTCGCGGCTGGCTTTGCCGACGCAGACCGGATCGCCCAGCGTTAGCTTGTTCTGAGTGAGCGTGCCCGTCTTGTCCGAGCACAGCACGTCGACGCCGGCCAGTTCCTCGATGGCGGCCAGCCGGCTGACGATGGCTTGACGCGCGGCGAGCCTGCGCGCACCCACCGCCATGGTCACCGACAGCACGGCCGGCATGGCGACCGGGATCGCCGCGACGGTGAGCAC
>Ga0307380_10003802_pt1 | contig 20637 bp, 16 predicted proteins | sample UN3MG_FD_202239 | JGI IMG/M metagenome (GOLD analysis project Ga0307380, IMG submission 202239) | Soil microbial communities from Risofladan, Vaasa, Finland - UN-3 | ecosystem: Environmental > Terrestrial > Soil > Coastal area > Acid sulfate soil | place: Finland: Risofladan, Vaasa | collected... | reverse complement strand
CCCGACGTTCGTCACGGTGATGGTTCCGCCTTCGATGTCTTTCGGCTCCAGGGCCCCTTCGCGGGCCTTCGCCACGAGGCCGCCTATTTCACGTGCCAGGTCAAATACCGACATGTCCCGCACCCCCTTGACAACGGGAATGAGCAGCTTTCCCTCCACGTTGACGACGATCCCCACGTTGATCTCCCTTTTCACCGAGTACCCGCCGCCATCACAGTGTGCATTCATTTCGGGAACCGCATCTATCCCCTGAACCAGGGCCTTCAGTATAAAGGGAAGGTAGGTTATACGGAGGCCCTCTTCCTTCTTTCGAAGCGATGAGATGAGGTTATAAAGCGCGGTGACATCGGCCTCGGAAGAGACGGTGCACTGCGGAACCGTGCGCACGCACTGAACCACCCGGTCGACCAGCACCTTTCTCCAACCAGTAAACTCGACCCTCCCTTCCGCGGGTACGGACGGTTCAGGCGCCTTACTGCGGCCCGCATGGCCGATGACGTCCTGCTTCACTATCCTTCCACCCGGGCCGCTACCTGACCTGATTTCCGACAGTTCGACACCAAGTCGCTCTGCAGAGGCCTTTGCCGCAGGGCTTATCCTTTTCACTTCGGGTTTCTCGCCGATCTTTTTTTCGACCCCGCCGATCTTTGACCCCTCTTTATTATCTATCTGAACGAAAGAGGGCTTGGGACGGCTTGCCCCCTCCTCTGCTATTGTACCGATGACACCCCCAACAGGGACCACATCCCCCTCCGTGCACCGTATTTCGTGCAGCGTTCCTGAAACTTCTGCAGGTATATCGACCGTCAGCTTGTCGGTTTCCACACAGACGACGTTCTCACCGGCCTCAACCGTTTCCCCTGTCTTCTTGTACCAGCTCACCACCTTTCCCTCGGTGATGTTGAACCCGGCCTCGGGCATCTTTATCTCAACCATAATACACTCCTGATTAATACCGAATTACCTCACCCACCGCGTCGAGGATCTTTTGGACACTCGGCAGGTAGTACCTTTCCATCTCTATCCAGTTCGGAATAGGAGTAAAAAGCGCGCCGACCCTCTTCACCGGCCCGTCGAGATAGTCGATGGCCTTGTCTGCAAGGATGGCGGCGATTTCTCCGCCAAACCCTCCGAATACCGGCGCCTCGTGTACGATGACCGCCCTTCCCGTCTTCTTCACAGATTCGAGGATTAATTCCTCGTCCAGCGGCTGGATCGTCCTCGGGTCTACTACCTCCGCCGATACACCTTTTTTTTCGAGTTCCCCTGCAGCTTCGAGCGCCAGCCGCACCATTGCCCCGGTCCCGATAATCGTAATGTCTTTACCCTGACGTTTGACCTCTCCCTTACCGAGCGGTATCGTGTAATCTTCATCAGGCACCTCTCCCTTGGAGCGCTTGTAGAGAAGCTTGTGCTCCAGAAAGATTACGGGGTCGTTATCCCTTATCGATGCCTTCAAAAGCCCCTTTGCATCCCGAGGGTCAGAGGGCATGACGACCTTCAGTCCCGGTACGCCTGCAACCCACGCCTCAAAGCTCTGGGAATGGTGGAACCCCGCACCGATCCCTGCACCATATGGCATTCTGTATACGATAGGAACATCCCACTCCCCGTTCAGTGTCCACCGCATCTTTGCGGCATTGTTTACCAGTTGGTCCATAATGATAGAAAGAAAGTCAGCGAACATGATCTCGGTAACAGGACGGAGTCCTACAAGTGCTGCGCCAATTGCAGCACCGGAGATGGCAAGCTCTGATAGTGGAGTATCGATTACACGATCCGGGCCAAACTTTTCGAATAAACCGCGGGTAACGCCGAATATTCCGCCTCCCCCGTATCCCACAGCCACATCTTCTCCAAAAACGAAGACCCTCTTGTCCCGTTCCATCTCTTCGAAGATGGCCTCGTTTATTGCCTTTAAATAGGTTATCTCTTTCATGGAGTTCTCGCTTCGATTAAATGTAATCCTATCATCTTATCATCCTATTATTATAAGTATATTTTATCCTAAGGGCTTATAGCAATCTGTACTAGAATTTGAAATTTTTTTACATATGCCAACTCAAAGATTTCATTAATTAGATAGTAAGTTTTCCATAGGACTCTGTGATCTTCGATTTTACACTATCCCCGTTTTACTCACCCTAGATAGTATACCAGAAAGAACTGGTCCTACTGACCTGTCCTTGAGTAGCAGTATCATCACGAATACCTTATACCCAATTTTCGTGAACACATATAGATTAGTTCCTTCCACTTTTTTTACAACCCCTTCACCCCTAAGCGCTTTAAATCATATCCCATTTTAGTTCTCCCATATTCCTTCTCACCGATTGACCAGCCCCATACTTTGTACCACTTCGAGAGTTAGTCTCCTATGCGTAGGTGTGAGGTGGAGCGGAGCGGAGCCGAATACCTACGCTCCCATCGGGATGATGACCTCCGGGGGCAGGAGGTCGATACCCCAATGAGCTATGCGGTCGTATATGATTATATTCTCGCCACAGGCGCTCTACAAGCACTTTCGCCTCGAGTAACGTGTCGAACACCTCCCGGTTCAACACTTCATCCCGCATCTTCCCATTGAATGATTCGATATATCCATTCTCCCACGGACTCCCAGGCTCGATGTACAACGTTTGTACTGCAAGCTGCTCAAGCCACCTTCGAACCTTGTGTGCAGTGAACTGAAGCTTTGTTATCAGACCTGATGTAGTCGGGTGTGCCATACCTGCAGAACAACCCTGTCAAAGTCTCCAGTACTTCCTCCGCCTTCAGAATCCTGCCAACCTCCGCACACAGGCATTCTCTGCTGTATTCATCTATGATACTCAAGATCCGAAAGGCTCTTCCATCGTGGGTCCTCTCTTGTACAAAGTCATAACTCCATTCATGATTTCTGTATTCTGGTCGCAATCGGATACATGAACCATCATTCAGCCATAGCCTTCTTCGTTTCTTCTGCCGTTGGGGCACTTTAAAGCCCTCTGCCCGCCATATCCGCTCCACTCGCTTGTGATTGACCTGCCAACCCTCATGCTGCAGCATAGCAGCGATCCTCCTGTACCCGTATCTCCCATATTCAGCCCCAAGCTCGATGATTCGAGTAGTTAACACATCCTCATCAATCCGTCTCTTCGGCTTATAACGCTGCGTCGTTCTCGATTGTCCCAATGCCCGGCAAGCTCGGCTTTCTGAGACCCCAAACCTCTCTTGGGCTCTTCTCACCGCATACCTTCGCTTGTACGGGCTGATCAGTTTTCCGATACAGTGTCCCTCAGTATTGCATTGTCAAGCGAAAGATCAGCAACCAGTGTCTTCAGCCTCTGATTCTCCTTCTCCAGTAGTTTGAGCTTCTTCGCTTGATCGACCCTCATCCCACCGTATTCTTTCCTCCATCGATAGTAGGTCTGCTCACTGATGTTCAGCTCTCGGCAGACTTCTCCTGCGCTCTTTCCTGTGCTGAGCAAGACTTCGGCTTCCCTCAGCATGTTGATGATCTTCTCTGCGGTGAATCGTTTTCCTGGCATGTGTGCCTCCCCTGTGAATATAGTAACGGTTCCTCTCTCATTTCCAAAGTGGATCCGTTTTTGGGGGGCAGGTCACCTTATAGAGATTTTCAAAAGTATCATTAATCATTACGATGGTCTCTTTTCATCACTAGAGCATAATCATTACTTTTCGGAGCTAATGATCTTTGCAATTTCTTCTGCTGTATATATCAAATCTCTGCGTAAATATTTAATGACAGCCTCCTTATCCTTGTTCTTCATTCCTAAAAAGATCCCTTCATGCAATCTAATGTTTTTCTCCTTTGTCAATGACCCTTCAGCGATTTTTTTATAAATGAGGGCAAAATAGGGACTTACTCTGCCCCATAGAATGTCTAAAATGTCCATTAAAATAAGCATATTAGCTTCATGATAAATTATATAGTGAAATTGCCAATTGGCCAAAATAAATTCCTCTATTGTATTCGCTCGTGTATATTGTTTATGAGTTTTTTCAAGCGCTTCGATAGCAGATTCGCTTCTCAACTGGCTTGCTTTCTCTGCTGCATTACATTCGAGTAATAGCCTTATTTCAAGTATCTGTTTTAAATCCTTCGTCGACAGCTTAGTGGTAATTATGCGTCTGTTCCCCCCCACACTTATAAGTTTGGTCGACTCTAATTTTCGAAGCGCCTCTCTGACAGGCATTCGGCTGACATTGAATTGCTTGGCGAATTGATCTATAGTTATCCTGCTCCCTGGCGGTATTCTTCCCATAATAATGGAGGTAAGAATTTTCTCGTACACAGCATCCTGTAGTGTCACTGACTTAAGCTCTATTTTGTCTATATCATCTAAAGATGAAATGTAACTCTCGTTAATTTCTAGTGGAGACAAATTTTCCTCCTTTTAATTTTACAGCATTCAATGTGAAAAATTTGCGATTTGTTTTTGTATACAATTGTTTGCAATTTTTAATCATACAATAAACTTACTTTCCTTTTATTATATGTTGCCGACGTTTTGATGTACCCTTGCGGTCAATCTCTCCATTCTTGCTTACTACTACCCCGTAGATATCAAATGCCTTTTTTAAGGAAATATATCCTTCTCTTAGGTCTTCTGCAACTTTCTCTGCTGGCCGCTCATACGGCGGCCCATAACCACCTCCCCCGGATGTATAAGATACGATAGTCTCACCGGGTTGAATTTTTATGGTAGCAACTGGAGGAAGCTCTTCTAGTTCTCCGTTGAGTTTCCTTTTAAAGTTCTGTATCGGTTTACCATCATGTCCTCCACGAGTACCTTTTGCTGGATTTACTGATCCATCTGCAATCCAGGCTGCCGTGATTGGTTGCTCCCCCATAGTTCCAAATTCGCAATACCCGGAAGGAGCCCCAAGAGTGCGACCAGCTCCTTCTGTATCTTGGACAAGACTTCGTGCCTTCACAATGATAGGATAATTCATCTCATCAAGCTCCACGCTGTCCAAGTAACACATGCCAGCATTCCCGGCATGTGTAATGGTAATCCATGCATCTGTATGAGCAGTTGCAGCGCCTCCTGTAATGTTAAGAACAAGCTGATTTATGAAAGGTTTATTTCCTTTACGATAATCATTTCCGGAAATCACAGCGACGGAAGCAGGCATGAATGGCCCACATTCGGCCATACCCAACCCGTCCCTAATCATCGAAAAGGCTCTCTGAACAGCATTTTGGACCCGATCAGCAAGATTTGTCGTCGCCACAGACATGCTCGTCGGATGTTTACCGCCACCTGCAATGCTGTTTTCACGAATATAAATCTTTATCCGCCGGAAGCTCCCGGCATTAGTAGGAACAGGATCGTCAATGCAGTTAAAAATTCCAATCATTGCGGCTGTACGAGCACAGGCCTTGCTAAGATTGAGACCACACGGCATCGAATCTGGGTTGTCCCTAAGATCAACATAAATCATCGCATTTTCACTGTCCACTTTTACTTTTATAGTGATCATAATGCCGTCGGGCAAAATCCCCGGAATTGGATCATGGATGCTGACAGCCGTAGCCTCTGCGCTGGGCATTTTTCTAATAGCTTCTATCATCAAGCGCTCGCTATAGTCAAACCATTCTTCAGTAAAGGCATGGAGTGTTGCCCATCCGAATTCATCTGCCATCGATAGGATCTCTTTCTCCCCGATGCGGGCTGCCCCAACCATAGCAAGAAAGTCGCCATACCACTGATCCGGTACCCGGATGCGCATTCTGCAAATCCTTATGATGTCATCAATATTTTTGTAATTCTCCTGTACCTTAACCGCTGGAAAAATCAGTGCTCCTTCGGAATAAACATCGACAGCGTCTCCAATGTAGGTCGATGGTACACTATTGCCAATATCCGCTTGATGAGCCTTGACCCAAAGAGTAAAATGATGGGCCCCTTCGGCATCGATGACTGGAACCAAAATAGTATGATCAGCAGGATGAGAGCATCCATGATATGGGGAATTATGGAGAAAAGCATCGCCTTTCTTTAAAATAGGATGTAGCTTCATCATTTCTTGGGACATAAGGTCTGCGCCGCTCAAACAGTGGATCGGAAGGGACTCAGCCCCTGTTAACAACTTGCAGTCATGTGTTACAACACTTGTAGAGAAGTCTCGCGCCAAATTCAATACTCCTGAACGTCCGGTTCTTAAGAGGGTGTTAGCCATTTTTACCGTCACAGAATCAAAGCGCCTGTTCAAAACAGCAATCGTTACAGGATCGAGGCGGTTTCTCTTAATTTTTTTTAGATTTTCAGAATCTAATTGCATTTTCTTTTCCTAAATCAGCTTCCTAATATTTATCTTATTGATCAAATGTCTAATTCATTGTGATAATTAAGCTGCCAGTTTCGAACGATTTAAAGGCTCTTGAGTTTGGTTCAATAACAATCGTTGTGAAAGGAGATTCTACGATTGCTGGACTATTTAGTATCTCATTCGGTTTCATCTCCTCTAAATAGACGATTTTGCTATCAACTAAACCTAATTTATCAAAATAGACCTCGCGGTATGAAGGGTAATTGCTTCGTATTTCCTTTTCGGCCACCATTCGGCCCGTATTTTGCACGGATAGTTTACATTTGGCAGCTGCCCGCCATCCGATAAACTCCACCTTTGAATCGAGATCTCGGAACGTAAACAATCTCTCATGTATACGATCAAACTCTTCTCTCAGCTCCACGATATCAGAAGTTCCACGGAATTTTTGTACTGCGACTGGAACCTCGATCTCCCAAGCTTGACCCTCATACCGTGCTTCGCAATTGATCTCAATGGAGTGTTCAAGTGAATCCTTGCCCGGGCCTTCAATAAATGCTTGGCATTTCCGAATAAGGGAGTCCAAAATGTCATTGACCCCTACTATATCGAACTTATCTGATCTTGTATAAAATAAAGCCTGGTAATCTGAACGGAGATCCGAAATAATCGCACCTAAAGCCGAAAACGCGGCACCAGCCTCCGGAATTATGAGCTTCGAGCAACCCAAACGTCTGGCAACCGCAACAGAATTTAGACCAGCCGCACCACCAGCTCCCACCATTACTGCCGTACGAGGATCGATACCCTGGTGTATTGTGATCTGCTCGATTGATCCAACCATGTTTTCCGTTGCGATCCTTATAATAGCAGAAGCAGCTTCTATTAAGCCGATACTCAGAGGCTTGGCAATTTCCCTTTTAATTTCTTTCTCAGCAAGCTCACGATCCAGTCTTACGGACCCACCTAGAAAATAATCCGGATTTATGTATCCGAGAACTACGGCTGCATCCGTTACAGTTGGGCTGCTGCCGCCTTTGGCATAACACGCAGGACCTGGTACGGCACCTGCGCTAGCTGGGCCAACATGAAGGAGTCCTCCTGCGTCAAGCCAGGCAATACTGCCTCCCCCAGCCCCAATGATTTTGACATCAACGGAAGGAAAACCAACGATGTGACCAACAAATCGTTTACCAATCCATGTCTCTTGAGTCATCGGGATGGTCCCTTCTCGAACAAGGCTTACATCATAAGAAGTGCCCCCAGTGTCCGTAATGATCACTGTGTTGTTTCCGGAATCAAGCTCTGCAAAATGCTTGCCTGCAATGGGAGCCATAGAGGGTCCAGAACCAATTGCATGAATTGGTGCAATGATAAGATCTTTTACTTCCATCACGCCTCCTTTAGAAGTGAGCATGAGGAGGCGCCCCTTAAAGCCTACCCCCTGAAGTTGGCCTTGAAGCTCTCCCAAATATTTCGACATGATTGGCTTCAAAGACGCATCGATTGCTGTTGATGAAGCTCGGCGGTATTCACGAAGAATTGGATTTAGTTTGTGAGAAAGAGTCACATATATACCCGGTATCTTCTCAGAAAGGATCCTTCCAATTTTAATTTCATGAGATGGGTTAACTGTAGACCACAGAAAACAAACTGCTACTGCTTGTACTAGCTTTTTTTTAAGCTTATTTATTATTTCAAGAACTTCATCTTCATTTAAAGGTAACAACACTCCACCGTCGCATGTGATACGCTCTGAGATTTCAAATGTCAAAGATCGTGGAATATATGGTTTCGGAAAAGGAATTCTGAAGTTAAAGGGTTCGCTTCGCCCGCCTTCACGCAGTACGAGAATATCAGGATGGCCTTTAGTAGTCAGCAAAGCGGTCTTCGCCGTTTTTCCTGTTATAATAGCATTAATCGCGTGTGTGGTACCATGAATAAAAGTCTCCCCACGCCCTAGAAGTTCTTCCACAGAAATTGACATACTTTCTGCTGCTTTCTGTATTGCATTTAGAATACCCTGAATTGGGTTTTCAGGAGTGGTGGGAGATTTGAACATGCGGAGGCCTCCAGAATCATCTTCAACAATTAAATCGGTAAAAGTGCCTCCAGTGTCAGCTGCGAATTTCATACCCATGTCACCTCATAGAGTTTAAAATATAGTTTAGAATTTATCATGTGTGTCCAAATTAGCGAAGTTGAAATAGCCTAACTTATTGATAATACAGGACTTCTCTACGTTTAAGCAATTTCGAGATTTCAATTCGCATTTTGGACAGCATAAGTTGTTTTTACACCTATTTTAAGCTTGTTTTTGTTCCTTATAAATAAGATTAGTACTTGAAAATATTAAACTTAGAGCCTTCTTGCTAATTTGGACAGCATGGGCACATTTCGAAAAAAAAAATAATTTTACTTAATTTGGACAGCCATGAGAATTTATATATCATAACTGAATATGTATACCTAAGAGCTAAGTGTTCTTCTGGAGTTAGCGGATTCGTCTTCTATACCCATCGACGAATACAGCTGCAATCAGAGCAATGCCAAGAACGATCATTTGAATATAGCTATCTACATTTGTCATGTTCATACCATTACTAAGCACAGTTACAAACAGGCCACCTATTACACAGTGCAATATATGTCCCTGCCCACCATTGAGAGAAACTCCCCCGATTATAGCCGCCATTAAACTCTGCATCATGAGCCCTCCTCCCAATGCAGGTTCCCCCGAACCTAGCCTAGCAGTTAACGAGATAGCTACAATGGCGGTAATAAGGGAGCACAAGACATAAGCAAAAAACAGATTAAACCGTGTTGATAATCCAGCTACATAGGCGGCTTTTCGATTGCTTCCAATTATATAAAAGGATCGCCCGAGTATGGTGTGATTTAGTATGAAATATATAACGGTAAGGACAGCCATGCATAGGATTACTGGAGCGGGTATACCCAGCACATAAGACTTGCTTAATATATATGTTAAAATATTAGGTAAACCAGAAATAGGAAATCCCCCTGAAAGTGTTGTGGCAAACCCTTCACCTATACCCAACATACCTAAGGTCGTTACAAAAGGATTGACTCCTAAAAATGAGATGCAAGCTCCATTAAATGAACCAACTGCTAATCCAACTATTAACCCCATTAAACATCCAAGCCCTATTGCCCAAACAACAGCATATGGGTTTTGTTGAAGGAATCTGACCATTACCAATGAGATAGATACACTAATCATAGAAATGACACTACCAACCGAGAGGTCAAAACCACGTGTTATCAGTACTATCATTTGGGCCGTCGCAAGCATTATAAGGTAACTTGATTGTCTAAGTATATTATATAAGTTCTCAAGAGAAGCAAACTTAGGTTCCGCTATTGCAAATCCTGTATATATCAATACAAGCGTTATGGGCAAAAGACTATTCATTATCAAAATATTAACCTTTACGCCGGACAATCCTATTTGTTTAATCATTGATGATCTGTTCCTCCGTATATCCCTCTTCTTCTTAGACGCTCTAATGCCACGGCTCCAATTAATAATAAACCCACAAAGATAGTTTGGATTTTACTCTCAATACGCATTAGGTTCATCCCATTAGACAATACTGTTATAATCAGAGCTCCTATAACTACCCACTCTATATGTCCTACCCCTCCCCCTATTCTTACCCCTCCCAGAACTGCTGCAGCAATACTATTGAGCATAAAAGGTGCGCCCATGGTAGCCTCACCCGAATTCAGCCTCGCAGTTAAAAAAATTCCTGAAAGTGAAGCCATTAAAGAACAAAGTGTATAGGCAATGATTATAATATATTTAACAGATATTCCTGATACATGGGCTGCATGAATATTCCCACCAATAGCATAAAAATATCGACCCGTTTTAGTTAATCGTAAAAACACCCAAATTAGCGCTATAATGCCCGCTGTTAGGTAAAAAAGGGCAGGAAGCATAAAAAGACGCTCTGTGCTTAATATTCTATTAAATATATTAGGCATGCCGTAGATAGGTATTCCTGTAGTTGCATAAAGCGCAATACCCGATACCAAAGACATTGTTCCTAGGGTTACTATAAATGGTGATACATTAAGGATAGCGATACATAATCCATTCACGAATCCAACAGCCATTCCTGATAATATGCCAGTAATCATGCCTCCTGCAAGACTTAGCACAACTAGGTTTGGTAACGAATTGTAAATCTTAACCATTATGGTTGCAGTAGTAAAGCTCGTAAGAGCCATTACCGAGCCTACAGAAAGATCAAAACCTCCGATGATCAAGGCAACCATCTGCCCTGAAGCGACCAATATAAGATAGCAGGAGCTACGGAATATATTGTACCAATTTGTAACATTCAGAAACTTAGGTTCATACATTCCAAAGAATATGGATATCCCTACTAAAAAGGCTGTTATAGCAAAGAGTTCCGAGGAAATAAATTTTTGGAATTTTATTGAGTGAACAATTACTTTTTTACTCATATAATTAATAACCTACATTCAAGGACTAAGTGCAACACTTGGATTTAAATATTTCTAAAGGCGTTCTGTAATTAAGACATTTTCTCGGGCGATTATTTAGTAATGTTTCAATTCGTTTAATCTGTTGATGAGTTATTATAGAGAAATTAGTTTTCTTAAGCAAGAATCTTCTAACAAGGCTACTTGCATGTTCGACAGAGCCTTTTTCCCAACTATGATATGGATTGCAGAAATATGATTTTGTTCCAAGCACCTTATTGATTTCTTGATGGCTAACGTTTTCTGATCCATTATCGTAGGTTATGGTTAGTCTCATATGCTTTGGATGTCGGCTTAATCTGCGGTTAATTGCTATTTTGAGCTGATTAGAAGTTTTGGAAGTAAGTTTTGCAAGATGGATACGGCGGCTAGTTCTTTCAAGGGAAATAGCTACGGATTCTTTAGTTTGACGAGATATTAGTGTATCTATTTCCCAGTGTCCTGGTTGAATACGCTTTTCAACATTTTTAGGGCGTTTATCGATAGAAATTCGATCAGGAATATGTGTTTTTCGATGTTTTCTGGAATGACTGCGCTGTTTACGTTTCTTATTAGCTTGGGCAAGATAAATGGTTAGATCGTGCTGTGTGCGAGTTTGTTTATCGTAAATATACTGATAAATAGCTTCATGGCTAATTGTAAGCTTAGGATGATCAATGGGTAGTCTGCCTGCTATTTGTTCTGGAGACCATCCTGTTATAAGCTTGGTCATAACGTATGCTCGAATTGTTTGATTCTTTAGTCTTGGTCTTTTAGCAGCGTGCTGTTTCCGTTGTTTTGCTCGTTCATGAGCTTTATGTGGTAGATAAACGTTGTAGGTTGGAGTTCGATTACGGTTGAGTTCTCTGGAAACAGTGCTTTTATTACGACCGATGATCTTTGCAATGTCACTCAATGATTTACCTTGTGCGCGAAGAATAGCAATTTGATCTCTCTCCTCGCTTGAAAGTTGGGAGTAAGTATTTTTCATGAACACTTAGGATAATATATTATCCTAAGTGTTGCACTTGCTTATTGAACTCGTGTAACTATTATTCTTTCACTATTTTCATATTTGTTTAAGCAATTTATATCCCGCTATTGTAGATATCAACTTGAACTACTTTTTTCGCATAGGTATAACAATCTCATGAAGACAGGGGGATACATTTATACTTCTCAAACTCAGATGAAAACAAATATCCCCCCATCTTGATACCTTTATCTCATTGTTCGTTCACTAGTAATTTTTCTACGATGCAATCTATTCGACTTTAAAAATAGGTCTATAATCTTCAGGTGCAAAAGATAAACTTAATGCACGAACTTGCTCATCAATATTTGCAGGTGTAAATGATAAAGGTACATTATTTAGCATAGTTCCAAAGCTCGGTACTTTATTTTCTAGTACCCTTATCGCCAAGTCAAAAGCAATGGCTGCTTGAACAGGGGTAACTGTATTGGGCATGCAAATAATGTCCCCGCTTCGCACGAATTTAAGCAAATCGGGATTTTCATATTCCATAATCACTTGAGTTTTTCCTTGACGCCCTATCTCACGGATATACTGGACTGCTACTTCCGCTGCTGGAGCACAACCATAAATTAAATCAATATCACTATATGTCTGAAATGCATCTTCTGTCAGTCTGAGTTGGACACTCTTTCCTGTATCTCCATATTTCTCGTCAAGGAATATGAACTTTCCTGGTGCCTTTTTCTCTAGGCCATTTCGGAATTCACTTGCCATCCACTCAGCCCATCCCGACCCTGCAGGTCCTGGGAGAATAATAACTCTGACTTTATCTCTATCCTTATAGTAGTCTAGAGCAGCTTCTACCCCCGCCGCAGCCATATCTGTGTAATTGGCTACACATTTGCCATCGAATCCATGTTTCTCCTGCACTTCATTTAAGGATGCAGTATTTACTATCCCTTTGGAATGCCCTTCTTTAACCTTTCCAGCAACCCCATCAGGAGAAATGGGCCCCCATACAACCGCGTCTATCCCCATTGCCATTAAATCATCGTACTGAGATATTTGAGTACTGAGATTCTCATAGCCACCAGCCTCATACTGGACAAATTCAATACCATGCCGCTTGGCCTCTTGAACCAGCGCCCAGTTAGCTGCTATCCAAGTCTTATCCTTCATGTGGGGGAATAGACCTGCGATCTTCCATTTTTTAGAAACTTTCTCCAGTGGGACATAATCCACAAGCTTTGTTCCTTCTTCTGTGTGTGCATAAACTTTGAAGGGCCACCATTGAAACTCTTTTTCTGCAGTAGGTGTTGGTAATTCCTCCTTGGTGCCTGCAAAGCTCATGGCTGGTATTAGCGTTATAATGAACAACGCAATTAGAATTTTGCCTTTCATAATACACCTCCTCTTTAGATTTTATTTAAAGTCGCCGTAATAAACATTTATACTACGACGAACTAAAAAATCTAATTACAGCAGAATTTTTTAACAATTTGCTTAATAGGGTGAAATTCGAATTATCGAATTCAGGTCAGTGAAAACTTGATTTCACCCAGTATGTTGCTTTGTATTCTTTCAAATAGATTTCTGAGCAAGTAGCTCCCGATACAATACAAGTAATGGCGGAATAATCCATGTACACCGCGAGCGAAAGAATACGCCATGTTCATGCGCACCTTCAACGTATTCCACACGTTCTCGATCACACTCCGGCGCTTGAACAGCTGATGCTGAGCCTTCGTCATCAGCCGCTTCATGTTGTTTCTCGTCGCAATGTACAACCGTTTCTCCGCTTCGAAGAATCGGGCCAGTTCGTCCTGCTTCAACAGATATCCTGCATCACACACGAAGATTCCCTCGAGGTTTACGACCAAGTCAGCCAACCCCCTGTTATCATGCACGTTACCAGGGGTGAAAAAGATGTTCTCCAGATCCCCCTCGCCGTTGCATACCCCATGCAGCTTGAATCCGTAGAACCAGCCCTTCGACGTCTTCCCTCGAGCAGCTATCTCTTTTGCTACGCGATAGTTATATATATTGTGGTTCTTGCATACCGGTACATCCGTCGAATCTACAAAATGCTCCTCATTGCCAAGGCTGTTCCTATGGAGCACATACTTCACCAGCAGGCTGATGAACAACCCCGAACGGTTCGTCGCCTTCAGAAAGTTCTCGTAATTCGGCAACTCCGGAAAATACCTCTTGTAGTGCACTCTAATGATCCGATGAAACGTCTTCAGATCCTGCACTCTCATGTAGAATCGCAACAGATTCAGCGTCACCACCTCAGACAAGGTAAGCTTCTTTTGCCGACCCCGTTTGTTTTCCCAAAGGTGTCGAAGTTTCTTGCCAAAGGGAGCATGAAAAAGAGCTTGAAAAAAGTCATCAATAAAGGTAAAAAGAAAAGTAAGTTCGTTAGTACTCATATACAACCTCCTTGGATATGGTGTTCACTTAAACACTTTTTATCATATCTTCAGGAGGTTGTAAATTTATCAATTCATTGAAATTCGAAATTAGCCCTAATAATTAATCATCATAACCCGTAAAATTAGAATTTTAACCGATCTGAATATTTTAAACGTTTTTTAGATAATTTTCCTGTAGGTAAGGATAAGCTTTCTGAAACATGACTTTTTGAAAAAAAAGCCCGAAGCACATTTCGCTCATTTATTGAAGTTCCAGTTAGTTCAGCTGAGACATGACCTTGATGGATCACATAAAGCCGATTTGACAAATTTAACAATTCCGACAGCTCAGACGAAATGAAGACGATTGTTCCCCCTCTTTCGGTGAGTTCTTTGAGATATAAATAGATCTCCTTTTTAGCCCCCACGTCTACTCCCACGGTGGGATCATCGAATAAGAACACTTGGGAATTACGTATTCTCCCACGGCAGAGAAGAACTTTTTGCTGATTGCCGCCAGAAAGGTACATAACAGGCCTTTTCATCGTAGGCGTACGAATATTTAGTGCTTTTATCACTTTTGATACTTCACTTTTTTCCCTTCTGATCCGTAATATTTTATGTGAGGAGAATTCAGGCAAATCAAGAGAAGCCATGGTTATGTTCTCTTTGACAGGCCTTACCAAAGCCAAACCTTCAGTTGCTCTATCTGAAGGCATATATACAATGCCACTCGATAACATCTTTTTGGGTGATAATCCGCTGATTATTTCTCCATTTAAAAAAATCTTACCACTGGTGATTTTTTCAAGACCAAAAATAGCCCTTGCAACAGATGATTTACCATGTCCTGCTAATCCTGCCATTCCTGTAATTTCACCCTCTCGGAAATAAAGACTCACATTATCCAGCTTTCCATCGACCGTGACGTTTTGTAATTCAAGAGAAATTGCCTTTGGCTTATGCCTAATATACGGATAAAGCGCTCCTATTTTGCGCCCGGTCATCATCTCCACTAATTGAGTGTCATCCACCTCTCTTGAGCGTATTGTAGCAATCTTCTTGCCATCTCGTAATATTGTGATCCTGTCAGCCAATTGTCTGATCTCATCTAATCGATGAGATACGTAAATGATCCCGACACCGCGAGTTTTTAGCTTCTTGATAATTTCGAACAACCTTTGAACCTCTTGCTCTGTCAATGAGGATGTTGGTTCATCTAGAATAAGGATTTTTGCTTCCTGAACTAGTGCTTTTGCGATTTCAGTCATCTGACGATCGGCTCTGTTTAATCCATATACAACAGCATTCGGATCAAGTTGAAATCCGAGTTCACATAAGATGCTACTAACATAAGCTTGCATTTTCTTCATGCACATGAATCCCCACTTGGTTTCCTCCCGTCCAAGTAGTATGTTCTCCTTTACTGTGAGGTTTGGTGCTAAACTGAACTCTTGGAAAACAGCACTTATACCCATCTGGCGAGTTTCAAGAGGTGTTAGATTCATAATCTGGTTCATTTCGAATAAGAACTCACCTTGGTCTCTAGGGTATACCCCTGCAATCACGTTTACTAAAGTTGATTTACCAGAGCCATTCTCTCCGAAAAGCACATGAACCTCTCCAATCCTAAGATCAAAATCCACTTTATCCAATGCCACTACTCCGGGGAAGCGTTTTACTATACCTCTAAGCTCTAATATTGTTTTCCCTATAGTCCTTTGTCCCATAAACTATTCTTTTATTATATGATAACAGAATTCACTTGATGTTTATCAATACTACATCTATTCAATTAAATTATATCTACCAACAAACGCTAACTTACACAATGGACTGAACATCGCTAATTTTTATAGACATTAAAAAGTTTAACAATCGTTATTACTTCATAAACATCTCTAGTGCATTTAATCCTCTTAAAAACTCAGTCACTATTAACATTTTAATAAACTGGTAGTGGATAATAAAAAAATTGACTGCTGTTGATATGAACATATAAAAATTATCTGAGACGGAGTACACATTCAGCTGTCCTCTGCAGAGCGTTCACTCTGAACCCACCCGTAAACGACACAAAGCCGCATTTGATTTGGCTATATGTAAGCTCTGTTCTTCAAGGGGCAAATGTCCAACTCTCTCTTAGGATAAAACATCATTGTGTATTCTACTTTACCCATGAATACTATTTGCGAAGCAGACGGCAAAAGATTATAGACTCCATTCCCCTTGAGCGAAGGAAACTTAGAAGCAACATCGAAGCAACAGTAAAAGAGTTTGTTCGTAAAATGCCCAACAGGAAACTGAAGGTTATAGGTGCCTTTAAAGCCTCAATCTTTGCCTTTAGTTGTGCAATGTCTATTAATTTCTGGAGGATCTACCGTTTGATACAGGTTGATCCATCCTACTATGAGCCAATTGTGCTTTATCTTGTTAAAGTTGTCAAAGATCAGATACAATTTTACAGAAAATATATTTGTAAAATGGTCGAATATTTAATATTCAAACACAGATCATTAAATTACGGGAGTCAACGTAAGATCTTTATGTTTGAAAACCTTAATTTTTAGAGCTAACTCAAAATTTAATTCTTCATAAGTTATCAGATATCATTTTATATCTAAAAAGTCAAAACTATTATTAAACTTGTTAGTTTTTTAAAATGTTATTAGATTAAGATATCCATGAATATTTTAATCTAATGTATATTTTTGTCAATACTTTTTTGATATTTTTAAGATTGGCATTTGTTTATGATTATAACTAGTATTATAAATGGATATTTAAATAGCTTAGATACAATGAATCAACGAAAGTATTATGGGAAGATAAAAATCTAATTCATGATCTTTTTTGCTTTATGATATTATAATGAGGAGTTAATGATGGACGCAAGATTAAAGGATAAAGTTGTGGTTATTACCGGTGCTTCGGGTGGAATTGGGGAAGCCTGCGCAAGAGCTTTCGCAGATGAGGGTGCAAAGCTTGTCCTCCACGGATACCGTCACGTGAAAAGGCTTCACAAACTCCAACATAGCTTGGGGGTAGAAAACCAAGTTCTACAAGCGGATCTTACACAAGAGGCTGAAGTAGAAACTATGTTTAAAAAAGCAATTGAACGTTTCAGCAAGTTGCACGTGCTCATCGCTAACGCTGGGATTTGGGATGTTGAAGATGTGCCAATTCAGTGTATGAGTCTGGACAATTGGGAAAAGATGATGAAAATCAATCAAACTTCGATATTCTTGTGTGCCAGGGCATTTTTTCAATGTTTAGTACAAAATCCGCCTAAATCAGCAGCACTAGTCATCATTGGATCAGCTTCAGCGCTATTTGGAGAGGAAGGCCATGCACACTATTCTGCGGCCAAGGCGGCTATTACATATGGTCTTACACACACGCTCAAAAACGAGATCATACGCATTATCCCACGTGGCCGAGTTAACGCGGTATGTCCCAGCTGGACAAAAACACCTATGGTAGAAGTTAGCTTAAGAGACAAATCTACAATAACTAGATCGCTTCAGACTCATGCAATCGCACGCATTGCAGAGCCGGAAGACGTGGCACATGCGGTGGTCTTCCTGTCGTCCGACAAACTGGCTGGTCAAATCAGCGGGGAGATTCTTGCCATCACCGGCGGCATGGAAGGCCGAGTGCTGCATCAGCCAAAGGAATTAGAAAAGAAATTGGGGTAGAGGAAAACCTTATGGCTATCCAATTCATAAAATCTTTATTACCACTTCCGTAGGAATAAGATAGAATCGTCTGGGAAAAATCATAGAGAATTAACTTAATTCGCTTGAAAGCACCGCATGCACTGAGATATGAGAACGTTATTACACTCATTTTTATATGCAATAAATCTCTTGCTAAAGTAGTGTCCTTATACTTGCTGTAAATTGTAGCGAATAAACGTAGAAGAAGCCACCGCCTTCCATTAGATTGTGAAGATTCCCAACCTTTACAAATCTAATGAGGAGGGACGATGGCTCAATACAATGTTACTCTTGATGAGGAGAAAATCAAAGAGCTTTTAATCCATGATCATGGAATAAAAGCTCTCGTCGAGGCCGTGGTGAATCAGGTATTAGAGACGCAGTTAACTGAGAAGATAGGAGCTGAGAAGTACGAGAGGACGGAGCAGCGAAAGACCTACCGCAATGGGTATCGGGAGCGAAAGTTTTCTACCCGTGTGGGGAAGGTTGTATTGAGGATACCCCAGACGAGGGAAGGAAGCTTTAGTACAGAAATATTCCGGCGGTATCAGCGGAGTGAGCAGGCGTTGGTACTGGCGATGATGGAGATGGTACTACAGGTGGTATCGACGAGGAAGGTGACGAAGATCACTGAGGAGTTGTGTGGGACGAGTTACTCGAAATCTACGGTAAGTCAACTGTGCAAGGCGCTGGGCGTGAAGGTGAAGGCATGGAACGAGCGGAGGCTTGAGGGAGAGCAGTATCCGTTTCTTATCGTGGATGCGGTAGTTCTTAAGGTGCGGCGGTATGAGGCCGTGAGGCCGACGAGTGGGTTAATTAGTTGTCTGTGGGATAAACAAAGACGGCGTACGAGAGGTATTGGGATTACAGCTTGGAGACAGCGAGACGGAGGCGACGTGGCGGGGGGGTATGTGTTACCAGACAAAGGGTAAACAGGATTCCCAGTGCTTGGATAAAAAAAGTCCTTCCCGAGTTAAATAAGCAAGTATAAGGAAACTACTTTACAATTCCATAATTTATTAGTACCACTTAATGAATGAAATGTTAATTGTAGATTGGTGAAAGGTTTGGGGGATGATATGGAAAGAAAAATAGAAACATTGAAGGAGTTATACGAGAGAGCGCAGAGAGTTCTTGTAAAGGGAGTATCTGCTTCAAGCCGCTTTAATCCAACTTTAGGATATCCACTATATATAACAAGTGGCAATGGATCCAAGATTTACGATATAGAAGGAAGGGAATATATTGACTATAATCTTTCCCATGGTGCAACATTTTTAGGCTATAATCATCCAAGATTTCGTGAAGCATTTGTGAAAGCAATAGAAATGGGCTTATTATGTGGCTACGAAACTGAGTACCATTATAAGCTCGCAAATCTTATTGTTGAGTCTATCCCATGTGCAGAGAAAGTCCGTTTTGCAACCTCAGGGTCAGAAGCAAATTCTGTTGCATTACGGATTTCACGTAAATTCACGGGCAAGAAAAAGTATCTTAAATTCCAGGGCCATTTCCACGGCCTTCATGATTATTTTGTATATAACACACATTCACTCTTCACCGAGCTGAACACAGAAGGGGTTATTACATTATCCGTTGAATCGGAAGGGATTCCTCAAGAGATTTCTGGTCTTGTAGAAGTTATTCCTTGGCAAAATTTAGATATTCTTGAAAAAGTTCTCAAATCAAAAGGGAGAGAAATAGCTGCAATTATTATGGAGCCTATAAATTATAATTCAGGTTGTTTTATAGCCACTAAATCGTATATGGAAGGGGTGAGGGAACTCTGTACGGCATATAACATTGTACTTATATATGATGAAGTACTTTCAGGTTTTAGGACGGGAGTTGGTTGTGCTCAAGAGTACTATGGAGTTAAACCTGATCTCTGCACCCTTGCTAAAGCTGTGGCCAACGGTGCTCCATTAGCTGTAATAGCCGGGAAAGCGGAACTGATGGAACAATTGACCCCTATTGGGAAGGTTGTGCACAGCGGAACCTATGCTGGACATCTCTTTCCCGTTTTGGCTGGAATTGCCTCTATTGAGGAGTTTCGTAAATCAGGATTCTATGACAATATTTATTGTATAGCCGATAAACTTTATCAAGGTTTGCAGTCTCTCTTTGACCGTCATAGCTTCCCCGCCAGAGTGAAGGGGATAGGGGCACGATTTGGAATCCATTTTGGAGTAAAACAAGATATTACAAGGTATGAAGAAGTGGCTGGGAGTTTTGACTCAAAGCTAGCTTCTCAGTTCTACTATGCCTGCTTTGAGAGAGGGATCTATTTCCATAATTATGGTACGCTGGTTAAAGCTGGGCACCATGGATTCTCCGCCTCCCACAGTGAAAATGATATTGATTTAACGCTTCAGAGAATCGATGATGTTTTAAAAAGAGTGAAATTTAAAGTATCATAAATTGAGCCTGTTCAATATTCTAAATATTTACAAGTCAAGAAGTTATAGACCTGGTATTGTTAAAGTAACTCAAAAATTCAGCAATTTATTAATAGCTAAAAGATTATGTAACTTGTTGTGATATATAGAATTATTTCTTGTATTTAATCATTTTCATACCACTTAAATATTGAACAGGCTCAAATTGTAAGGACGCTGAACGGTGCCGATACGGTTGTCAGCGAGAAGTCCGATCTCAGAATAGTTCCGGCAATTGCCGGCGGATAAGCCGGTTTCTGAATCATACCACATCCCGCGTTTCCAAGGTTACGACG
>Ga0307380_10003800_pt1 | contig 20639 bp, 15 predicted proteins | sample UN3MG_FD_202239 | JGI IMG/M metagenome (GOLD analysis project Ga0307380, IMG submission 202239) | Soil microbial communities from Risofladan, Vaasa, Finland - UN-3 | ecosystem: Environmental > Terrestrial > Soil > Coastal area > Acid sulfate soil | place: Finland: Risofladan, Vaasa | collected... | reverse complement strand
TATTCTGTGGCCAAAGGATAGTAAGGGAAATTAACTATCTTATTCTATTGCTTCGTACAAACTTCTCTTAAATTCATTTTCATCTTCATTATTATAAAAAGGCACACCAACAAGTTTATATTTTTGTGTCTTTCGCGGAGTTTTAAATTCCAAAACTTTCTCTTTGAACTTGGCACATATCTCTTTCAGAAAGTCCTGTTTCCATTTATCATGGTCTTTTAGGTGCTTTCCTTTCGGCTCAATAAATATTTGATAGGTCAGTATATTACCGTTTTTCTCTCGGAGGAAAAGGACAAAATCAGGCTCAAATGCTTGCCCGTCGGAAAAGCTATAAATTTTGAAATGCCGTTCGTTGCGAATAAGATATATACCATCATATTTCTTTTTCAGCAAACCCAATTCAGAAGCGGAATCAAGAGTTTCATACAGGAATTTATCAGCCATTATCTTTATCTTTCTTTGGCAACTTCTTTTGTTCTGCCTCTATCATTTTTACGGTCTTATCGAAATCGCCGTCCTGCTTGTCCGTCCACTCAATACGCTTTTTGTTAAACTTATCGTATTGAGTTTCTGCCAGTTTTTTAGCCATGTCGTGAGATATTAGACCTGCATCTTTTAATATGTCCCTGTCGTTCAAACTGAGAAAACCGTTTAACTTCTCAACCCAGCCTTTCATATACATTTTAACCCGGCGCATTGCCTGGCCTTCCGCAAAGACCAAATACTGCTCAACCAGATTATTCAGAGCCGAAAGTTCATCGGCTTTGAGATAATTCTTGGCAATAACAACATCACCCTTGCGCACCTTTTCACTTCGCCAGCTTGTAAGCCCCATATTCGGCTTACTTGCATCAGCCCGATCATCAATAATTTCCGCTGCGGTCATTCCTGTTATTGCCCAGTGCATTTTATTCTGTACGGTTTTGAAAAACGTAATGCTTATTTCACTGGTGGGGTCATAATCGGTGCTGGTAGCGTAAATATCTGTTATCTTCTGATAGAATCGCCGCTCAGATGTTCTAATGTCCTGTATTCGGCGGAGTAACTCATCAAAATAGTCAAATGGATGGTCGGGATTTTTCAACCTCTCGTCGTTAAGCACAAAGCCCTTAACGATATATTCCCTTAGTTGCTGTGTCGCCCATCGCCTGAAATGCGTAGCAATTTGGGATTTTATTCGGTAGCCTACCGAAATTATCATGTCAAGATTGTAGTGTTTTACCTGCCTGCTTATCTGCCGGTTCCCCTCGTTTTGAACTATTAAGTAATCCTTAATAGTTGACTGGGGTGAAAGCTCTTCCTCGTCATAAATGTTTTTGATATGAATATTTATGTTTGGAATCGTCGTCTGATAAAGCTCCGCCAAACCGGCTTGGGAAAGCCAGAGAGTCTCTCCCTCCAGCCGTACATCTATTTTTGTCCGGCCTTCCTCCGTCTGGTAAATCACTATTTCTCCGCCTCTTGGGGCAATTTCACCTTTAGCCATCGTATTTACTCCTATAGAACAGCTTATTCAGCTTCTTATCCGCCTCGCTGACCTTGAAATCCGCATCCTCAATTTCCGAGAGATTGACATATAACTGATTCTTATTGAGTAGTTCCGCCAATAGCTTCTTTTGTTTCTCCATGCCGCCTTCTGTCTTGCCGATCTCCCGAAAATCCCTAACCGCATCCTCCGGTATCTCAGGATTGATGTACCAGTTTAGGAAGCTGTTTTTGGCAATATCTTTCCAAATCTTCTCAAGCTCTTTTGGTGTTTTAGCCTTTTGAATCTTATCCATAAAAGCTTCGTTGTATTTCATCAATTCGCAATAAATAAAATTCCCGCCGCCTTGCCAGTTGACGGATTTGGATATGCCTCCCTGATCACATTCTATTTCTTCAAACATCTTTCCTGTCTTCTTTGATTTTTTGCTGATCACTTTTTTTATACGCTCAATTGTAATATTCTCCACATACTCCATCTGCTCAACGGTAATCCATTGCCGGTTCATTTTGTGGGCAACAGCGGGGGTGGTGGCGGAACCAGCGAAAAAATCGAGGATAATATCTCCCTCATTTGAGCAAACATGGATAATGCGTTGTAGGAGGCGTTCTGGTTTAGGGGTAAGAAAAGAGTCTGCAACCCCAAATAACCCAATTGATTCTTTTTTTGCTTCCTGATTATGTCCAACCTCATCGTTTGTCCACCAAGACCGAACAGCGTTATCTTCAACTTCATTGAGATAAGTTTTTCGCCTTGGCACTCCACAGCCGTCTTGACCAAACCACATTCTTTCTCCCTTCATTAATTCCAGGAAAACACTCTCCACATTTTTCCAACATCGTCCTTCCGGCGGATTGTACTCTTTTCCTCCAGGAGTGACTATTTTATACATCTGGTTTGGCCGAAAACCTTGCGCTGTAAAATCCGATGACACCCACAGACCTTTTGGGTCGTTGTCAGGATTTTTAAAAACTGCCCGCTGTTTTTCAGTTTTTGGCAGTCTGTTTGCAATTTGTTTAAAGTGTTCTTTCTTTTTTGCGAAGACTAAAATATGATCATGGCCGTCTCCAATTATTGCCCGCATGTCAGGCGAAGTTCTTTTCTGCCAAAGAACATTCCTTACAAAATTTTCTCTACCAAATACATCATCAATATTGATCCAGATTGAACCGTCATCCTTCAATAGTTCCTTCGCCACTTCCAGCCGGTTCTTCATGAAGGTCAGCCAGCTTGAATGATTGAAATTATCATTATATCCGAAGGAGTCATTACCCGTGTTATACGGCGGATCGATATAGATGAGTTTTACCTTGCCTCGGAATTGGGTTTTCAGTGTATGCAGTGCCAGCAGGTTGTTGCCCTTGATAATCAGGTTTTCCTTGATCGTGCCGTTTTCATCACTTTTGAAGGCTGGATTCCCGCCTGCGCGGGAATGACAAAGGGGTTGTTCATCGTCAACGGTATAGCGTTTGAAATTAGTTAGGACCTTCGGATCAAAGAGCCGGTCAATCTCATCCTGGGCTAGAATTTCATTAAAGAATATCTCTTTGCGTTTTTCCTGTTCTTTGGTTTGTCCACCTTCAAGCACGCAATCTTTATAAGGCCAGACCAGAGAAACCTCGCCACGCTCGCGCAGGAATTTATCATCAATAGTCAGGCCGATCTTATTGCGGAAACGGGTATAGGAATTGGCAAGGAAATTTTTGCCGGAGATGTACTCGGTGAATGTATTGATATTAAAAATCCAGTGTCCTTCAATCTCATCAAAGAATATTTTCTTTATTTCCGGCTTGCCGAGCAGCAGCTTCACCATGTCCCGGTCAATCTTCCATGCCCTGTCGATCACCGCCGCCTTGACCAGTTCCCCTTCGTCATCTACAAAGCGGGAATCGGTTTTGAGTAGATCAACCAGTTTTTCATTAAAGCTCTTTGCCATCTTTTCCTCTTGTGTTTTTCCTTATTTTTCGCCTTTTTTGCGGCAATTAAAATCCGCGGTAATCCGTAAAATCCGCGGTTCTATTAAAGCGCCACCATCACCGTATTGCTGGCTGCCTTATAGGCAGGTAAATAATATGCAGTCAGGCTTCTTTTTCACAATAACGTTGGTCTGCAAATCATAGAACCACTTCCACAACGTTGCCGGGTAAATCTTCGCCGGATTTATTTACCGCAATAACACGATATTCCAGTTCTTCTTTTTCCGGCTGCTCGACTAAAGTGGTCCAATAATGATTACGCAGGGATTTTAACATTATCATGCAGAAACTCAGGCGCTAAATCCGCACCGTTTTCCCTTCTCAATAAAATTATATCATATTTCCTGATTTCTTTGCATAACAATAATTATCTTGTTCCGTATAACATCCCAGGTCCGAACACTTACTCTCATAAAGTAAACAGCCTCAGCGGAAAAGTCAACTGATTTCGTGGACAATCAGGTTCGGCTCCAACTGTTTGCTATGGCGTATAATATTGGCAATTTCCTGGGACGATTGGCGTTGCCCAACCAAATCAAAGATTGGTCACTGCGGACCATGCGGGAAATGTTAGTCAAAATTGGAGCCAAGGTTGTAAGCCACGGGCGCTATGTGACGTTTCAGCAAGCTCTGGCTTGAAGCTTTGATTACGCTGCTTTTGAATTTAAAGGTTTGTGAAAGAGTCCGGCGGAGTTTTATAAAGATTCCGGCTCGTGGATTTTCCGGATTTGTTTCATCACTTCTTCTGTTTGTCCGCCGTCGGTGGAGATGCTTGGAGTCAGTATGAAAATGGTCTCGACGGCACGGCTTTCGGTATCTTCGCTGGAGAACAGAAAGCCGATAAGCGGTATATCTTTGAGTATCGGGATGCCGCGAACGACGGCAAATTCCTCATTCTTTCTGATTCCGCCGATTACGAGGCTTTCGCCCTGCCGGATGCGGTTCTCTTTATTCTTGATTTCCTTTTTGGTTATGATCGGCACCTGCTTGACGCCTTCGGGAGTGTTCTTCGAGCCGAGCAGTACATCCGTTTCAAGACCGATGTAGCCGTCACTAAAGACGTGGGCCGTAATTTTGAGCGAGTCTATGACATTTTCGTATTCAGTCCTTGTCTCCAGGAAGTCCGAATTCGTGGAGCGCATCGTTATTCTGTCCAGCGGAACCTTTTGCTGTGATGAGATCGTGGCCGTTCCGCCGTTGACCACTTCGAGAGTTGGATTCATCAGAATTTTCAAATAGCCCCTCGATTCGAGCAGGTCGATTAACAGCGTGAAGGCATGGCCTGCTTCGCCAGTGCTCAAATACCCGATGTTGAGACCCATTCGGGATCGCGCCACCTCTCTGAGCGAGGCACCGGGAAACGCGGGAAGATATTTGTCGTCCAGTACCAATTGCCGGACATCAGCTCCGAAAGCCGTCCCGGCGGGATTCATCACAATCTTCTCTCCGAATAAGTTATCGATTGCCAAAGTAGTTTCCCGGTCGAAAGTCATATCCGCGTAAACCTCTGAGACCAGGCATTCTATCTTGACCTGAATCGGGCGGACATCCACGTGCTCCAGGGTTTGAAGTACCGCCTCGGCGTCCTCTTTGAGCGGGCATCTGACAATCAACTGATTTATCGAAGGATTGCTGCTGACGGTATAGTCTGATATTTGAGTCGATTTGCCTTTTTCGTCGAAAAGTTTTGTCGCGAACTGCTCATGAATAATCTTTTTCAGGTCATCGGATTTGTGATATTTGCAATAATAGAATAGCTTCCACTCATCTGCACCGCCTACGGTTTGCTTGAGGATTTTGGGTGGAACTTTGAACATTTCCGGCAAAACGGCATTCGGATCGGGGGTTACATCGATCTTAAGATTGCGGAGAGTCTGCTCGGCCTCACGTTCGGTATCCGTTTGCGCAGAGAGACTGCTCCGCCCTCCAATCAAGAGCACAATGATTACAGCCATGGCTACGATTGGCCATTGCCTGCAGCCAACTATTTGCCTGCTATTGCTCATAATCCTGTAACTATCGCTATTATCCCGCCTCCAACAGATATCACATTACGTCTGACCCATTGTGACATATTAACATAATCGGCAATAATACCATTATATATTCATTTTTTTAATTTTGTCAAGTGTGGGGAAATAATTTTTTTTTTGGCCCGTTTGCCGCGGCGGCCACTTTCCCTGGGGCGGCCGGAACGCCGGCGCTTTATGACACGGCAGAAAAGAGAATATCGTGGTTTTTGGGCCAGAAATGAGCCTTTGCCCCCTTTAAGCGCGCGTATGAGCGTGCGAGAGAGAGGGAGCCGGAGCGGGTCAATTGGCCACACAGGAAAAAAACTGCAAATTTTCTAAAAAAATATGAAAAAGACCATCAACATTTCGGTTTGAGAAACGCTGTATATTATGAGGACTAAGAGTGTGTGAGTTATTAGGATGGTTATTATGAAGAATTTGTTTGATTACCCTTACCTGAAGTGCTAAATTTAGGTTTTTAAGAGGTTTGCATCACGTAGAGATAATTTAGGGAATAGCGGATGGCAAAGGTAGAGCTTACCGAAACGGAAAAAAGAGAAATCCTTCTGTGTCTTGAAGAAGGCAAGCCCCTCAGCGATAAATACCGCTTCCTGCTGTTCGGTGATAAAAGAGAAGTCGAGCTTGTCTGGAATGGAAAGACCAATCAGGTTTGTAGTGTCGTTCTGCCGTTTCAGGTTATCGAACAGGTCGATGAACCACGTGGTGAAAAGAAAAAGAGTGGCGAACAGCAGGGAATGCTTTTTGACCTTGACGGCAGGGGCAGGCAGCTAAAGGGATGGACTAATAAACTTATCTGGGGCGATAACAAGCTCATACTTTCTTCACTGAAAAACGGCCCTATGCGAGAAGAGATAGAAAAACAAGGGGGTATTAAACTGATCTATATCGACCCGCCGTTTGATGTCGGGGCGGATTTTTCGATGGATATTGAGATCGGGGATGAAAAATTTACCAAAGAGCCGAATATCCTCGAAGAAATAGCCTATCGGGACACTTGGGGTAAAGGTCCTGATAGTTTTACCGCTATGATATATGAACGCATCTCTCTTATGCACGACTTGCTTTCACCTGATGGCTCTATATATGTTCACTGTGATTGGCGAGTAAACGCCTATATCAGATTAGTCTTAGACGAAGTATTTGGGGTTGACAATTTTCAAAACGAAAAAATCATTCACTATACCGCTGTTGGCCTAAAGGCAAAATCTAAAAAATTCCATCAAAATACAGAAACTATTTTCTATTTTGCGAAGAAAAAAGGTGGGCATATTTGGAATGAAGTTTATGAGCCTATCAAAGACCTATCTAAATATAGAACCGCAAGTAAACATGTTTGGAATACTAAAACAGGTAAAGCCGATAGATTAAGAGATGAAAATGGGAACATTCAATATTTCGAGGTCACAGAGTATAAAGCAGACAATTTCATTGAGTTGCCTGCATTAAGAGGAGACAAAAAATTAGGCTATCCAACACAAAAACATGAAGATTTACTTACACGAATAATCAAGTCTTCGTCAAATGATGGTGATATAGTAGCTGACTTTTTCTGCGGTAGCGGGACGACGTTCGCTGTTGCAGAAAAGCTGGGACGGAAATGGATTGGTTCTGATCTTGGTAAGTTTGCAATCCATACAACACGAAAGAGAATGATAAATGTCCAGCGGCAATTAAAAGCTGAAGGGACGAACTATCGAGCGTTTGAGATTTTGAATCTTGGCAAGTATGAGAGGCAGCATTATATCGGTGTAAATATTGATCTGAGGGAAGAGCAGCAGCAAAAGCAATTACAGGAAAAGGAAAAGAATTTTACGGATTTGATCTTACATGCCTACAAGGCTGAAAGAATAGAAAATTTCAAATGTTTCCACGGTAAGAAGGCTGGACGACTTGTTGCTGTGGGGCCAATCAATTTGCCGGTAACAAGGCTGTTTGTTGAGGAGGTCATTTTAGAGTGTCGGCAGAAGCATATTACCAAGGTTGATATTCTGGCTTTTGAGTTTGAGATGGGGCTGTTTCCGAATATTTTAGATGAAGCTAAAGCAAAAGGCATTGATCTTGCAATGAAATATATTCCCCGTGAGGTTTTTGATAAGCGGGCAGTAGAAAAAGATGAAGTTGTATTCCACGATGTTTCATATATTGAGGTTACACCCCGATATAATGGCAAAAAGATTGCGGTTGAATTGACGGACTTTTCTGTTTTCTATTCACAGGATACAGTGGCGAATGCAGCAGCGGGATTAAAGGACGGCAGGAACAGAATAGTAGTTGAAAACGGCAAGATTATCAAGGTAAGCAAGAGCAAAATAGGCGAAGTTACAAAAGAGGTATTGACTAAAAGCTGGACCGATTGGATCGATTACTGGAGCGTGGATTTTGATTTTGAAAGCAAGCGGGAGATTATAAGAGTCAAAGATGCCGAAACCGGAGAAGTATCCGAGCAGTGGAGTGGTGATTTTGTATTTGAAAATGAATGGCAGAGCTTCAGGACAAAAAAAGACAGAACACTTGAACTGACCAGTGCCGAATATGAATACGAAAAAGGCAAGCGGTATAAAATCGCTGCAAAGGTGGTGGATATTTTTGGCAACGACACAATGAAAATTATCGAGGTGGGAGTCTAAAACATGCATTTGCTATTTATTGACGAATCCGGTTCGCTGTCTCCTGTAGGAAAGAATAAGCCGGACGATAAATTTGTCCTGGGCGGGATTATCATATCCGAAGACACGTGGTTTAAAGTTGATGCTGACTTAAAATCTTTGAAAAAAAGATACAACGTTGAGATGGAAATAAAGTGGCGATATTTTTATCAACATAGAGATAAAGAGACATCAATTTCTCAACTTAACGAGCAAGAAAAAGAGCAATTCCGAACGGATATTTTCCGCGTAATCGCAAAGTACAAATCTATAAAAATTATTTCTGTTATTGCAGATGTCGGGCTTTGTTATCAGAGATCGCACATTAAAAGCGACGATGATCTTTATTGGTACGCCTATAAAAGGCTTATTGAAAGGTTTCAGTATTACCTTCAGGATTTGTCCAAAGAAGCCGGCGAGAAAATGAATGGAATAGCCATTTGCGACCACAGGGAACGGAGACAGGATACACGCCTGCAAGATATGCATTATAGAATGATGCATGGACAAGAAGCACATACGTCTAATTTTGCTAATATTCTGGAAGGTGTTTTTATCGTCCCATCCCATTTTAGCACAGGAATACAGCTTGCCGATATGGTTGCAGGCAGTATATACCGATGGTTTTCCAAAGATGATGACCGTTTCTATAAACAGATAGCAGGAAGAATAAGGACTAGCCCAAGCGGAAAAACAGATGGATATGGGATTGTGAAGCTGCATCGTGATTAAAAAAAAAGACGCCGTGTCAGGATTGCTCCTAACCCTGCATTTCGACGCAGTCACGGCGCAATTAATATACTATCAGAAATGATATTTGTTTGTCAATAAGAAAAATAAAAAAAATATCGGGTAAATAAATGGCTATACATAAAGATTTCCCATCTTCCCCTTATGAAATACTTGATCCAAAGATTCGCTGGTTTCCAGCAGATGAGGCATTGAGGGATTCGTCTTATGAGAAACTTCTGCCGCCGTTGGTCCATAAATTAAGAGAACAGGTTACTGCGTGGCGTGCGAATGGGTATGCCGGAGCTACGGATACAAGTAAAGCATTACTTAACTGGTGGTTTAAGAGTTCTCATATTCAACCTAAGGCAGACGGCAGTCAAGTAGAGTTCAAATATTACTTCGCTCAGCGTGAGGCGGTCGAGACGATTGTATATCTATATGATGTAGTAAAAGTAAAAGATAAATACGATATGATCCGATTCGATTCGAGTGGAGCGGTTTCTGCGGGAATGTTTGATGAGGAGTGGAGGCGGTTTGTTATTAAGATGGCCACGGGGGCGGGGAAAACGAAAGTATTAAGTTTAATCCTGACATGGTGTTATTTTCATAAGGTTTATGAGGAAAACTCCGACCTTGCAAGGAATTTTCTTGTTATCGCTCCGAATATTATCGTGCTTGACAGACTACGAGCAGATTTTGACGGTTTGAAAATCTTTTACCATGATCCGGTACTGCCGGATAATGGCTTTGAAGGTAAAAACTGGAGAGATGATTTTCAATTGAAACTGCATATTCAGGATGAAGTCAACATTACCAATCCTATCGGTAATATATTTCTGACAAATATCCATCGAGTGTATGACAGCAACGATATAGAACCATCGTTTGATGATGATAATCGTATGGGTTACTTTCTTGGAAATCGATGGACAGGAGCCACAACGGATTCAAAAATCGACCTGGGGGAGATTGTCCGAAATATTGATGAACTCGTTGTTCTGAACGATGAAGCACATCATATTCATCATCCTAAACTGGCATGGTTTAAGTCAATTGAGGATATACATAATAAACTCAAACACAAAGATAAGTTTCTATCTCTGCAAGTGGATGTTACGGCCACACCGAAGCACGATAACGGTTCTATATTCGCTCAAACCGTTTCAGATTATCCACTGGTAGAGGCAATCTGGCAGAATGTTGTGAAACATCCTGTTTTGCCGGATGGGCCAAGTAGAGCCAAACTGAGTGAAACTCAGAGCTTGAAATATGTTGAAAAATACGCTGATTATATTCATCTTGGCGTCGAGGAGTGGAAAAAGGTCTATACAGAGCATGAAAAGCTGGGCAAAAAGGCAGTGATGTTTGTTATGACCGATGTCACCGATAGCTGCGATGAAGTAGCAGAGTATCTGGAAAATACGTATCCTGAGCTAAAGGGGGCAGTGCTGACAATCCACACAAACAAAAGCGGGGATATTGGCGAAAGTGCAAAATCCGGTAAGCCAAAAGAGGAATTGGAACTGTTAAGAAAACAGGCTAATCAGATTGATAGTATGGACAGTCCCTATAAAGCGATAGTATCAGTGCTCATGCTCAAAGAGGGTTGGGATGTTAGAAATGTAACGACGATTGTAGGGCTGCGGGCGTTTTCATCGAAAAGCAATATCCTGCCGGAGCAGACGCTGGGTCGTGGTTTAAGAAGGATGTATCTTGGCCAAGATATTGATGAGAAGGTAAGCGTAGTTGGAACCGATGCGTTTATGGAGTTTGTCGAATCGATCCAGACCGAAGGTGTAGAACTTGAGCGTGTCAGTATGGGAGTTGGGACGGGTGCTAAGGCTCCTATGATTGTTGAAGTCGATAATGAAAACGAAAAGAAGGATGTTGAAAAACTCGATATTGAAATCCCTGTGTTAACCGCTCGGACGGCAAGAGAATATAAGAGATTGGAAGAAATAAATCTGGACAAGTTTCAATTTAATACTGTTATGTATCAGCAGTTTTCAGAAGAGCAGCAGCGAGAAATTGTTTTTAAGGATATTACTACAAATGAAATTTCTCATAAGACTATGCTGAGTGCTCTTAATGTAAGTGATTACAGAAGCGTTATTGGATTCTTTGCTCAAGCTATTATGAGAGAACTCCGGTTGGTAAGCGGGTATGACATTTTATATGGCAAGATAAAGCAATTTGTTGCTGATTATCTTTTCGGACAATCCATAGAGATTGACAGCCGAAACACACTGAGGAATTTATCTGAGATACAGGCAAGCAAAACTGTTTTCGATGTATTCAAGAAGGCTATCAATGAACTGACTATCGTAGATAAGGGATCGGCTGAAATAAAGGATTATATCAAATTGAAAAAAGTCCGCCCATTTACAGTCAAAGATCAAAGTTTTGTTGTGCCGAAAAAGAGCGTGTTTAATAAAATTGTAGGCGATAGCCATTTGGAGCTTGAGTTTGCATCGTTCCTTGATGGATGTGATGATGTTGTTTCGTATGCAAAAAATTATTTTGCTGTAAATCTGAGAATCGATTATGTCAATTCCGATGGTAATATCTCAAACTATTACCCAGACTTTATAGTCAAGGTGTCAGAAAAAGAAATCTATATTGTAGAAACAAAGGGGCTGGAAGTTTTGGATGTACCTCTAAAGATGGAACGCTTAAAACAATGGTGCGGCGACATTAACAATGCTCAGGCAAATGTTCGATATGATTTTGTTTACGTAGATGAAGAAAGCTTTAAGAAATATAATCCGAAAACATTCAAATCCCTTGTAGATTCCTTCAGAGAGTACAAAGAATAGAAGCCCCGTCTTCTTGCCAAAAAATAGCTGATTTTGCTGAAGTGAAGAAATCGGTATTTCAGCAGGCGTTTGAAGGTGAATTGTGATGTTGTTTGGAAATAAATATCGTATTTAGTGAATTCGATTAAAAGCTTGTGATTATTCTTCAAATGGAGATTATTACATAACAATAAGGACAAAAAATCGTGAAAGTTTATTTCTTATCAGCCGACGAACTTTTTTGCAGTTGAGCCAATTACCGAATATTTGAAAGCAGCAGGGGGTGATATATCAAGAAAAAAGGCCATTAATCAAACGATATTTATGTGTGTACGGAGGGCGAGGTACGTGAAACAAATTTTTTTGATGCCCCGGCGTCAAAACCGGGCGGCAAAAGTTCGCGGGTATTTTAACGCTGATTAGTATTTCATCATTATATTTGCACCAAAAACATTAGCATTCGACGTGTGCAGATATTCAAGATTTGCAGAACAGTTCTTGGCAATTTCTATTTGGGCGCCGAGGTAACCGCCGAAAATGGGGCCGTCATTTATCTCCCACGAGTACTCGCCGGTATCGAAGTCCTCGGCGACTCTACTGAAATTGTAGTCAAAATTGCCACTAATGAAATGTGCGAACGGGCCGCCATAAATTGATACCCGGGCGGAATACATATACGTCGCACCCATAGCGATTTGCATCTCTGTGGTACTAATCTCAGCGTACTGAGGCTGAGGAATGACCCAGGACGATGAATCGATTTCTCCGTCCATCTCAGCCCGATTGATCTGGAATATTGCACCGATTTTCCAATCGAATCCTTCGTAAAAGGTCGCTTTGACACCACCGCCAATGGCAAAGTCGATATTACTATCGAATTCTTCCCCCTCTTCCCATAGCGAGTCGCCAAACGTAGCTTTTGCCGCGCCCATACGCAAAAATACCTCGCAGTCCTCAAAGATGCCGTATCCAACAGTGGCATAGAGTGTATTCACTTTAAAGTCTTTGATTGTTAAAGATTCTACGGATCCTGAGTACAGAAGCTCACCATTACGATATGCTAAGGCTTGACCTTCGATCAGGTCCAAATCCATCGAACTGTAGGAATATTCAATCCCTCCCCTGAACATACCTTTTTCCAGATTGCCAGTCGGGGGCCCCATCAGGTCCATAGCAAACACATTTGAACCGCCCAATCCGATTATCATAAGCGCAAGAGCCAACAGCCAAATCTTGCTCACATTTTCAGTCTTTGCCGGAATTCTTCCACTTCTCATCATTATTCTCCACCCAATTTATTCTTTCGGCGCAACAGCCCGATCCGGTTATCAATTGTGAATATCCTTCCTCTTTTAGTGTCTCCGTTCCTTCCATCAGTATTGTAGCATTTCTGCATACCCGAATCAAGGAAAAAAGGCCCAATCGTGTAAATCCCGGCTAAATTTATCTACTGATGTAACTCTCTGATCCGTGCGATTTAAGGTCCGATCATACCGAAATAACCGGGCAATGGCGATTCGGTTTACGATTGACTATTTCTTAGACAGGATTTACGGGATTGACACAGATATATCTCTTTTTTTTGTAATACAATCTTTCATCTTCTCGTTTTTTGTGCGTGTTTTTGAAACAGTCAACTGTAACCTGTTTATTTGTAATATTTTATGAGCCTTTTTTAAAAAGGAACTTTTGGCCTTTTGTTTTTCGCCGTAGTCCGCTTTTCGCCGCCTTCGCAAGAAACTGAGGTGGCGAAAAGAAATGCGAAGGCGAAAAACAATTCGCCGGATTCGCAAGAGCCGATCTTTAATTTTTTGGTTGCGGCCAAGGGCGAAGCCCGAGGCCGCGCTGTGTCCTCTGTGGCCATTTCAATTGACTATTTTTAGGGATTTTTTCGACCAAAAGCGAGGGTAGTTGAAAGTTAAAATCGGAAATTTGTAAATTTTTTTTATTCCTTCCCCCACAAGTACTTACGGCGAAAAAGCCGTCTACATTTTTGTAGATTTTCGCATCAAACGCGCAGGTAGCTCCAATTATAGAGGCGCTGCTTTTTGCCTCAGGCAAAAAGAAGCAAGTAAAAAGGCAAAAGGAAAAAGGCAAAAAACAGCCTCGATTGGCAAGGAAAGACACCAAGCCAAATACTAATATCCAAAACCGGAAGCCGGAAACTCTAAATACGAATATCGAAAACCGGAAGCCGGAAGCTCTAAATGCTAATATCTAAATCCTAAACAAATCCGAATTACCGAAACTCAAAATTCGAAACAGCAAGCTTAAGCCCATGGCCGGTCTGTTTTGAACATTTGAAATTCGATATTGTTTAGAATTTCGGATTTAGTGCTTAGAATTTCCCTCCGACCGCTCGGAGGGAGTGGGGGGCGTTTCGTGCTTTGGTCATTTGAAATTTGATATTGTTTAGGATTTAGAGCTTAGTGCTTAGAATTTCCCTCCGACCATTCGGAGGGCGGGGGGTCGGACTCATCAGGGTTGTTCTGTCATTTACAATTCCGAACTGGCTGGATTTTTTCCTGGCCGGGCCGGTGCTTTTATATCGCCGGCTGCGCTACGGCTACGCCTTCAGGAGAATCGCCCTGACGAAGGGCAAATACGCCATCGTCGATCAGGACGACTATTACTGGCTGAGCGAATATAAATGGTACGCGAGCAGGGATTTCAACAAGTTTTACGCCATCCGAACAGGGCCGAACCGAAACGGCAAAAGTGGAAAAACAATCCGCATGCATCGCGAAGTGGCAAAAACTCCCCATGGTATGGAGTGCGACCATATCAACGGCGACAGTCTCGATAATAGAAAGGCAAATTTAAGATCGGCAACTCACTTGCAGAACAGTTGGAACAGGAAAAAGTCGCAACGAATAGGTTACTCTAAATACAAGGGTATTACATTTGACAAGGCGAGTCAAAAGTGGATGACAATGATATGCGTTGACGGCCGGCGGATATTTCTCGGCACATTCGAAGATGAGATACAGGCCGTAAAAGCATACGATAAAGCAGCAAAAAAACACTTCGGCGAGTTTGCAAAACTTAACTTTAAAGAATAGTCCCGGCGGAGCCGGTTTCAATTAGCGAGATACGACATACGAGCGACGAGTCACGAATTTGCTTCGGCAAATTCGCAAAACCGAATTTCCCGAAATAAGCTGGTTAATCCGTCAAAGCGATTTGTTGCTTTTCTATTGGTCTGACTTTTCCGAGTCTTTATCAGTCGTTGTAATATCAGCCGAAGCGCGAGATTTCTTGATGCCCCAGACTGATAAGGCAATCTCTTCCAATTTCTTTGCAAAATTGTCGACATTATAGCCAGCGATGAATGCAACAGCCAAGTAGCCAAAGCTAACTGCTTCCGGTTTGACATCAGCTTGTAGAACAAGCAAACCCGCTTTCAAGAAAATGCAGCATGCAAAGCCACTTATTGCACTGGCAATTGGTCTCAGATAATACCATATCTCCCAGTCCGCATCCCATTGTTTCTGAACGCACTTGTTTTTATAGACCGCACGTAGGCAATAAAAAAGACCACCGACCATTGCAACAAAAATACACTTGATAAAAAGAATGTTCGTTAAGTACAATGCTGGCATCTCGACAGTTTCTTGAATACAAAAAAAGCAAACGATGCTAACTAACCATACCAGTAAGTACAATATTATTTTCTTCATGCCATGTTCCCCTATTAAAAAAATCTCATGCATTTTCCACTACGTGGCTATCCCAGCTTTGTGTATTCGTTATCAAACAGACTGCCGGGATGCGATCTTCTTCCAACTCCTGTGCCATGCGTTTTGCTGTTTGAGAGTCTACAGAACTTAGTTTAGTACTGGTACTAAGTGGATGACTGTGCCATTCTCCAACATAGGACAAGTATTCATTCGTATCTCTCTCAAGCATAGCAATTCTGTTCTTGAGGCCCGCCAATCCCCGCGAGAAACCTGACCGTGTGGAGCGGCTGTCCTCGGGGGCCTTCCATGCATCGGTAACGTACACTACTTGTCGCTGACGGTCTAAATGGCCAATGAGGACCCCACCAGTCTCATTGGGCAGAGCTGACTCGGAAAACTTGTTGACTCGTGTTATGACGTATCCTGGTGTGACGATGCGCCACCCAGCCGTTATGGTTGATGACAGATCGACAGAGTCAATGCTATGCACTTGAGTGGTGCCGGCGTTGAGATCATATTCAAGCAACTCTACGAAAGGCTTTTCGGGCCATTTGTTGGAATCGAGTATTCTTAGAATCCTGTCAGACAACCAACCTGCGCCCAGTTTCACAATACTGTTTGGTATCCTCGATGTAACTGCGGCGCAACCGGCTCCGAGGTTCAAAATATCAGCAGATTCTTCAAGCCACGCCGACGTAATGGTGTGGTCGAGAAGTTTGGTAATTAGTATCGCCTCTAACATATTTGGCTCTGCAAATCTCGCGTCGGGACTGTAGATAAGGACAGTCCCCTTGCCTGCGGCAACCTGATATACACTGATAGTTGGCTTCTCTTTGTCGTACAAGTCTCCTAGTCTGACTTGCACTGCCACAGAAGCGGAACAGTTAATCATACAATCTGCGTCCGTGAGAGCTTCTTCTATATCTTTCCGGGGCATGTTGAGAATGTTCTCATGAATCGCTGTGCAGCCAGCTTCAGGATAGAATCCATTGATTTTCTTTGCGAGAGCATCGACCTTGTACTTACCAATGTCAGTAGAACCGAGCGTATGTCGCGCCAAATTATGTGGCCGAATAGTATCGTGGTCGATAAGGGTGAGTCGTGCCATCCCAGAGCGAGCAAGGCACTCAGTGATTTCGGAACCCAAAGAACCCGCTCCCACCAACACTACCTTCTTCCCGCTTGATTCAAAACCAGATGTAGCTCTCGCCATCGCAGACGAAAAACTCTCCAACACAGCACGAGTCTCAATATTCCATTTGCACCGTTCTTTTGCTTTGTGACGCGTCAACTCAAATGCGACCCACTCCTCGTCTCTTAATCTTCCGAGTACGTGGCGTGGTCTCCTGATCCCAACGACGATGAGGAGGTGGAGATTATTTTTTCTCCTGTCGATCCAATACTCAACGCGAGACGTATCGAATCCAACGCGACTCATCATATTGAGTAACGCTTCTTCCGAGGTCGGCGGGTCAATCCAAAGCTCCGATTGCTCCTTATCCTGATACCAGACTTGTGTGAGTACATCGTTGTCCTTAGCTAAAGCTGCCTTGTTTCGCACTACCAGCCGCGACCCGCACCCATCCGGTACGTGTATCTCTTTAGATGTGGTCTTCCACGTGCCTTTGCCCTTCAGGCAATGACTACGGACTGCGTCTACACATAATTCTACGGGCGTCCTACCGGAAGCGATTAGTGGTTCAAACGGCTCATCATCCTTGACCAGCATCCCTGCAGCCGCGTCACACAACCAGTCATAAATATGCTTCGTTACGTCAACCAACGTCTTGTCACACCACCAGTCAACATCATCTCTCCTCGTTAAACATATTCTGCGGTATTTGCTGACACGAGAAGACAAATGTGGCACTGCTGGAAAATCGGCACGTACATGAGCCAGTGGCACAGACAAGGGGAAATCTGGCAACAAGACGATCCAGATCGGTTCGACGTCTCCCATATCACAGACAGGACCGCCTGCAGGTAAGGGCACTCGTATACGCAAGAAAACAAGTGGTAAAGTGCATCCTGGGGCAAACTCACATCGACAGAGTTCTGGACCAGTGACAACAAAGGGAAACTTCTGGATTAACGGCATCTCACAAGGCCAAACTCTTTCGATCCATCTCTCTATTTGCAAAGCCACTGACTCATCCCCATTGCTTTGGTCTGGCAGCGGCCCTTCCACCAGTAGCGATTGCCGCGGCAGTTAGAGCTCTTTCCTGCAAGCCATTTTCTGTCATCCTTAGTACGAGAGGATCTGGATTTTCTTCGCTAGGAGATTGCATAAGACAAACAAACTGATTCTCACCAGCTTTCTCCCGATAGTGAGTAACGGCTTCGATATGTGGTGGATCTTTGTCATCATAATTGTCATCCTTAACCGAACGGCTTGAACACACAATCCAACCCTCTTTTTTTCCCCGGTCCAGAATTTCCATAGCATCTTCATCCGGATTCTCTTTAGCTTCTTTGCGGCCTTCGTCGTGCTCCTTTTCGGTGAAGAATTTGTAGCTGCCATGATGAGGAACAAAGAAAACATCCCATTTCAAACGTTCGGAGTTCATATTCTCCTTCGTTTTCTTGTTGACCGTTTTCCAAATGGAGCAGCCTGCGTCACCCCCAAAAAGCAAGCGGGCCAAGGTATCTCCCTCTTTCATAACGGCTTGGAGGATCAAGGAGCTATTGTTCGCGTCGATTTCCTCCTCGTCACCTTTGCGAATTATGTAGCGGAACGGACAATGCACGAATACTTCCCAATCTGACTGGTCTTCTCCACAGATTTTCTTGAACAATTCTCCCGCAGTCGGATTTCTGTGTTTTGGTAGTTTCTTCATATCCTCAACGTCATCGTTCTTGCCAAAGACCACAAGCATATTCCCTTTCTCTTCCGCTTTTCCGGCTGATTCAGGATCTGCGTAAAGTTTTAGCCGCCTCTTTGCTTCTTTCTTTATATGTTCAACTGGTCCTTCCGCCTTGTCAGTGAAGATAGCAGCTGTTACCCACAACTCGTCGATTTCGATTAGATCTCCGTTGTCATCTTGTTTGATTGATGGAAGCTTGAAAACGCGTTCGATCCCCTGACAGTGGTCAGAGTGCGAATGTGAAAGACAGTATACAGAAAGATGCCGGCGCTTTGATCCTTCAATTATAGGTAGTGTTTTAAGCAGGCTTGCATGCACATCCGCCGTTTTGTCGCTATCTTCGGCATCTTCCGGTTTCTGTTTAATACCAAACATCAGATGTTTTTCATCATCCAAGGAGACGAGAACCGCTTCTCCGTTATCAACACCATAGAACGTAAATTTTTTCTCAGACATTCTTTTGTCCTTTAATCGCACAAATTATATTTGCGTGTAAAACGCGATTACAGGCCTATGTCGAGGTTGAACACGGTGTGTCAAAGCTATCTCAAATAGAATGCGACTTTAGGCACGCCGGCTTTTTCCCGTCAGCAGCCTACTCACTTATTTACGGGTAAATATAGAGCAAATAGCGCGCCAAAAATGAGAAGAGATGACCAGAAATCATGATGATATCCCTAAGCCGTTTATATACAACATGTTGAGAATTAAAAAAAATTACAACTATATGTGGTAGGCTTTGCTGGGATTTGCTTTCGCTGCCAATTAAGCTTTGCAATCATGCAGAATCTGTCATATTGGCAGAGTCCTTCGAAATTTCAAACACTTGAAGAACACTAAAGAATATGTACAATAACTATTAAAATTTACGTAACACTGTCTTATTAAAATTCTCATTCTCGAAAGCCTTGTTTCGACGAAATAATCAATTTTAAAAACCGCATCTTTTTCCTGTTTTCACAGGAAAAAAAATAAGGGGTCAAGTATTAATTCTTCTGATTGCCTTGACCTGTCTGGGATAATTAAAGGGGATAATTAAAGGTGTACGCCTGTCCCATAGGGGGTACATTTATGTTTTAAGTTGTGGTGAAATTCCAGAGCAGCGGTGTGCAGTCCTAGGGACTCCTTACGCTGGAAATCTGGGGACACCTTACCTATTTCCAGAGCCGAAATCTGGGGACACCTTACCTATTTCCAGAGCAGCGGTGTGCAGTGCACACCCTACCCGACTTTGATCGGTGGGCCGAGGCCCACTCTACATAAATTATTATCTCGGTGTTCTCCTTCGGCTACGCTCAGAGCCTGCCCTGAGCTTGTCGAAGGCGGGGAAATAAGGGGTCACGGGGAAATAAGGGGTCAAGTATTAATTATTCTGCGTAAATCTTTGGGGTCAGCCCTTATGAAATAAATTTTGTGGAAGGGGAAAAATAAAGGGGCCATTTTTATTTACGATTGTCGATCCATTCGACTCTGCTCAGAGCCTGCCCTGAGGAATTCGAAGGGACAAGTTTACTATTTGTAATTCGGGGAACACCTTACCTGTTTCCAGAGCAGCGGTGTGCAGTTCTAGGGACTCCTTACGGAGTGCACACCCTACTCGACTTCGTGGTAAAAAATCTTTTTTAATTATTTTTTTATCCGTTTATAGGTATTTTATTTCCAAAGGCGTAATACAACACTGAACGCAAAACTTACTCGAATCGCCTTATTGTCACGCCGTACCTATTCGTCGAAGGAAGGCTTTCGAGGATGAGAATTTTAATAAGACCGTGTTACTTAAATTTTAATAGGTGATTGTTCATAGTTTTACGAGTTTGTTGAGTGAGATATTCACGAGAGTTAAAGATGGAACAAGAAAACACTGATAATACACAAAAAAATGATAAAGAAAAAAAAGTGGTGCTATTTCTTTGGATTATTCCATTACTACTTCTAATTCTCTTGACTGGAATTACTCTTATTGGAGTATATCTTGTAGAGAAATATTGCAGTAGCTTGACATCTCAAATGATAGGTTTAGGAACGCTGGTAACGGTTATGGTGGCCATTTTACTTTTAGTAGGTATTTTGAGAGTTTATTATTCTATACGCTATCTGCAGATTCCTGCATGGCGTTGGATATTTACTATAAGAGGTGAACGCAATGTAGGTAGAATTCCGTTTAAGTTATTATTGGCGGGAGCTTTCATTCTTATTGCAGTCTCTGTATTATCAGGATCAGTATGCCAACTGGTAAGAACAATGGGGCAAAAAAGGATAAGGGACATCCATGAGTAAGCCCCTGTCAAGAGGGGGAAAAACTCGGGACAGCGGAGCAGCCGACAAGGCCGCCATCCAGCGGGTGTGAGTCCCGCCGTGCCTAATTTTAATAGGTGACTGTCCCTAGTTTTGCCTGAAAAATAAGTGCGCTTGGCCGGAGCCTGGATCA
>Ga0307380_10003799_pt1 | contig 20644 bp, 20 predicted proteins | sample UN3MG_FD_202239 | JGI IMG/M metagenome (GOLD analysis project Ga0307380, IMG submission 202239) | Soil microbial communities from Risofladan, Vaasa, Finland - UN-3 | ecosystem: Environmental > Terrestrial > Soil > Coastal area > Acid sulfate soil | place: Finland: Risofladan, Vaasa | collected... | reverse complement strand
AAATCACACATTTCATATCTTCTCCAATAGCATTTTAGTGAACCTGTCAATATCGACGGGTTCCCCTGCTTCTAATTGATTACAATTAGCACATACTGGGAGATCAGATCTCTGCTTCCTCAACATCATGAGGCGCATATGTCTCATCTTGTTTCCTTCCCATATTTGCTTGAGAGTGAGATGGTTCAAATTCCCAATGACCATCTTCCTATTCCAATCAAGAAAACAAGGGCTAACTACTCCATCAAAGTTTACACAAAACGAATAGAAAATATAAGGGCAAACATTTATATGAGTCTTCGGTTGCCCATAAACTCCCAACTCTTTATTGACTTCGACTTCCCCCATATTGTATCCATCCCAACAATCCATTACATGCTCAATGGCACATCCATCAGAAATCGGTTCAAAGATCTGTAGGAACTTAAGCTTATCAGGACCAGAAATTACATCTCCATTGATTTTCACGAAGACAGTACATTGCTTCTTGTTCTCATACAAATATGCAATATTCTCTACAAGCTTCTCAAAATTAACATTCGCCTTGCTGAAAGACTTGTACATTGAGTCACTGACTCCAACAATCGAGATATTTATACGATCTAGTCCAGCATCAATTATATCTCTAGTCAGTTCATGGGTCAGTCTACTGGCATTTGTAGTTGTATCGATATCGTTACAAACATCTCTATCCTTAGCAAGCCGAACCATCTTTGCAAAGTGAGGATTCAAAAGCGGTTCGCCAAAAGCATACAACCTCAATGTCTTTATTGGTTTATCAAATTCACCAATATTTTTTATGATCTTTTTATATATTGCCCACTGCATAATCCCCTTGATTTCCATCTCCCCCTTGGATTGGAAACAATAGCTGCATTTGAAGTTACACGCTGATGCAGGATCTACATTGATCACCCATGGGGTTGCCAACGGCAATGCTGGCCCCAAGGGTTCTCGATCCTCTCTAGTTCGTTTCATATTATTTATCTCCGTCTTCTCCGAATTTATAACCGTAAGTGTCTATCACGAATTTCTCATTTGTAGCCACTTTCTCAATCATCCAATCTTCAGTATAAAACGTAGTATAGTGTGGTCTTTCCTTATTCCTGTTTACTTGTCGAAGCTCTTCAGGTATAGGTATGCCTATGAATTTTGCAAGTGTCCTAATATCATCCTCAAGTGTTTCAAACTTGCCAACAAAATCCATAACAATTTTATCATCTTCGACTAGAAAATCTTCTTGACTATCTCCATCTTGACTAATATCGAGATAATCAATAATAGTTTCAAGAGGAGGTCCACCATGCTGTTTTCGATAGTTCCTCACCCGACGAAATAAAGAAACATACCAATCCCAAGGATTACGGATAAAAGTAATCTTCTTATAGTTCTGCCACTTCTCTTCACCAACGAAACCACGAGCAAAATTTACACTTCCATGATTCTGATCATGAACATTTGGAGTACGCCAACCAAATTCTTGTAAAAACACTTGAATCGTTGTAGACCCTGTTCTTGGTATTGCTAAGTAAATAAACTTATGTTCATCTGAAATTATCATACATACTCTCCCATTATGATTCTTGGAAGTTCCCAATTGGGTTTAATAAATCCATCGGTTGTCGTATACCTTCCCGGCTGAAAATAAGCAGCTAGCATCCACAAGTCAGGAAGGAAAACAATATCATTAGGAAAATTCCGTGCAAGCCTTAGAGCATAATGACCATCATCATTATAATCTGTTACAGAGAATCTACCTTGTCTAAAAACCGATCCCTTAATAACGTATGACGCAAGACCAACATTATGGCATGGTCGAATATCATTAATACCATTTACAATCATTGGTACCGGTGGATGCCTTGAAACTTCAGGCCCGGAATCTGGAATTGAATCCCCCCTAAAAACAGAATTGATAATGATTTTTGCTGTTTGCTGACGCACCACATCAAAAAATCCTGGCTCATACATATCATCGTCAGTCATAAAGCAATAGTAATCATCGTCAATAATTTCTTGAGTATCAGCAAAGTCATTCACCTTTCTAAAAGCAGATTCTCCCGGTATCTCCTTACTAACACGCCACAGCTCTTTACAATGAACAGGATGTATCCAATCTATATCCTTAGGGAAAATATCTAACTCGGGCGAAACCATTGGATAGAAATGTATGCCCATTGGTTCAAAATAATGAATCAGACTTGGAATCAAATGAATTCTATAAAACGGACAAACAATATGTATCTTCATTATGCTACCCTCTTAACATGTAAATATTGGCATGATATATATAAGTATCTGGAACCATCCAATGTGTGAGTCCTAACGTTCCCTCTATCTCATAACACCAATCTGAATCAACCCCATAACAATCGTGGTTCTTGCCCACTTCCAGAAAATTAGTCAACCCTGTCCATGTTAAGCAACAAGCAAAAGTATTGTAGCAACAATAAACAGGATCTTTAGGAAGGAGAGGGTAGCCAAATGGAGCATGCAAGTAATCATGGAAAGGTTGGTTGAAGTTCTCTTTCGTTTTCCCAACCCAATACACACTCTTGTTTTCTGCACTATGGTACATAGCAGGAGTAACAGAAGCCCACTCCCCTCTGTTCCTTTTTAAAGCATCAAGTAAAGTCCACAGCCAATCGCTGCTATCACTTGGAATCTCAACATCATCATTCATGAAGCATAGAAATTGTCCGGTAGCAGTACGAATTGCATCCATAGTGTTTGCACACAATCTTCTTTCAGAATTCAAGAAAAGTTTAATCTTGCCTTCTGACTCCATATGTTTGAGATACTCCTCAAGTGCAGGAATCTCACTACAATCATCGCAAACTATAATTTCATAATTCGGATATGTGGTGTACTCAATGATAGATTCAATACACTTCTTGGCATATGGCAGTTGCTTATAGGTAGGAATAACAATGCTAACTTTATCTTCAATTCCAACATCGAGATCATATGTTGCAGACATAAACACAACTCCTTTCATACCATACTATTAGGAAAGTTATTTCTTATTACTTATGCAATGTCTTTCAGTAAGCACGATGTCATTTGGAGTACCATCCTCTAGGAAATGGGTGTGGCCTCTTTTTGACTTTGATATTTCTCTATACCCATGCGGAAAGTGCTTCGCAAAGAAAACAAGAATAGTATCTAACTTACCACCATCATTGCAAATTACATCACAAAAGAGTTTCTTTTCCTTGAGGTTGATGTAAACTGCAACATATCCACCCTTATGCAGTGTCACAACTACAGACATATAAGCCAGCTTATCTTCCTCATACATACCACTACCTGATACATCTTGTGCGGTTACGCCTGTAATCATTTTAGCAGTAGTAGCCACGAGCCCTTTGAGAAGATCAATGTCTTCATCAGGTAATTCCAACTCATACAAATCAATCGACAACTGTTCCATGATACCCTCCTACTTTTTTGTCTTAGGTTCGTACTTTGATTCTCTTCTAAGAATCACCTTGATACCAGCTTCTTCTTCTATCTTGGCCCTCATGCTATTAATGAAAGTTGTATCCTTATTGCCAAATGGGTTAAGCGTGATTTCCTTACACCCCACCTTCGCTAGCTCTTTATACAGTTCGATTCGAACGTTCGACACAAGATCATTAAACCCAAACTTTAATCCACGCTCATGCATTCCCTTTCCAATATCTAAGGCTCTCTGCTTATCAAAACAGAAAGCCTCATCGCCAAAAAAGAAATGCCGAATCCCATAAGTTTGTGAGATACTCTCTACTTCATTCATGACACGAGGAACACTAAATGTCTTAAGTCCTTCACACAACCAATGCGGTCTATACGGACTCCCCCTCGTAGTGACAACCATTGTGGCTTTTCTTCCATCCAGTTTCCGAAAATAACTATTCAGATCGATAAGACCTCGTGATGGAAGTGGTAAAGAATTGAGATTCCTTACCTCTCCCTTATATACCTTGTCAGAACAATCTTCACGATTAAAATAATCCTGAATGAAATTAACAATGGCACTTTCCGGTTCCCCACGAATAATGACATTGAATAGGTCGTTCTGTACATATTTCGTAATAGCTTTAGAAGGTCCACTACCACAAGCGATAATGATAGCATTCTTATTTACATCCAAGCATTGCTTCGCAATACTTTCAGCAAGGCTGAACCCCCTGTTATCAATGTATAGAATATAAATCAGACAATGACCAAATGCCCACTGGGATGAATCAATACCATTCAAATCATTAATTCTTACCCTGAAATTCGGTTCCAGCTTTGGAGCTAACTGAAGTAAAAACAGAGGCGGATCAAGCCTCCTATGCATGACATTTGAGAATGGCAAATTAATCAGTTCTACTCTCATTGGGTTGATTCCTATACATACGCAATAGTTTGTGTCGTACTTCTACTCTTACCCTTGCCAACAATTTTGGCTGTTTCCTTCGATCCACTTGCCATGCTTATGTTGACAACATCCCCTACTACAAAGGTTACACCATCCGCAACACTTATCGCCTTCCTTTTGATAGCACCAGATGGAAGCTTTATGTTATAGGTACCATCTAAATTAATGGCGGTAATGATTGCATCTTGTATGTTATCAATTTGACTTCGTCTTGAAGTATTTTTTATTAGCTTCAGTAACTTACTCATGACGATGGCTCCCCATGCTGCTCAATATCAATTGTCGACCAAATGCCATTACGACTAATTTCAATTGAATGGCTGGTAATAATGTGATTCCCCACAATATTCAATTTACTTTCATACACAGAGGCTATTGCTTTGATATTTATGCTGTCCTTGTAAGGAACACGGATGGTTCTCCTTTTACGTTTGTACCATTCCTCATTGAGAAAATTGGTGCCTCTCTGTATAGCTATAAAGTCGCTAGGAATAAGAGAATCACTTATATCTGAAGCTTCTCTATCACCTTCGGCTCGAATACAAATTACATCAATCACATCGCTTCCTCCTTCTTCTTCTTGAAGGGTGGTCTATTTGGCATTCCAAATCCTTCATACCCTTCTGGTCCACCTTCCTTCGGCACATCAAGTCCTATTGGCTTTCTAAACCTACCACCGCACTCAGGGCAATTAAGGACTTTTGCTTTTTTCCCACAACATGTATCTTCTTCCACCAATTCAACATGACACTTAGAACATTCAAGAATAGGTTTACCAGCTCTATCGGCTTGAGGAGCTACAATAGCTTCCCCACCAACAATCGGTTTAGCACGAATTCTCTCTCTATTTCTTTCCCTAACCCTTTCTTCAGAAGGAGCATAGAAGAGACCTTGCTCAATATTCTCTCTAAGCATTCCGAACCATATATTAGATTTTCCAGTTCCTCCAAGATCTACTTTAGGATATGGAGCCCCCTCCTTGACTTTGATTGAAATGTTGCTAAGGTATCCGTCTTCAACAGTAAAAACAAACTTGATAAAATCACTATCATAGAACCTTTCTATCTTATTGCTCTCTTCACTCATACCATATCTCCTTCTTAATCAGTTATAAAATTCACATCAGTAAATACTCCAACAGCTACAATTCTGTCTAACCATCGCCAAGAGGTACCATTGAGTGACAAAATAGGATCTCCAATAGGCATGACTGTATTTGGTATAATGTCCTCTTCTGGATCACCATTCTCTCTTCCAGGTTCAAATCCAGTATATGCAAATATACCTTCGGGTCCTATAACCCAACCAGTATTATCTGCCATAATAAGAACCCCTGTTTCTAAAGTATTATTTAGCGGAGCACCAAGCCCCGGTGGAAGTCTAAGGTTTCCCTCATACATGGGAGATACACTATATACCTCTGTTGTTGCTGTACCATCAATTTTGCCCCAAACTAAACAAAAATCAGAATTATCCAAAGGGATATTTGCCTGTACTTTCCAAAACGCAGGTTCCGGTGGAATGAGAGAGCCTACACCAACATACAGTCCATCATAATCATGTGTCTCATAAACACTCATGTCTGAAGACCATGCCTCAAGAGCATCATTTACTAAGATTTTATCTACTCCAATTACAGAAATGGGATATATCATCCTTTGATAGAAATTCCATATATTGTACAAAGTCTCATCTTCATCGTTAAGATACACAGTGGAAATAACCGCCGTAGCAGGAGTTAAAGTAAAATCCTCAGGGTCTATTGTAAATGTTTCAGTGTTCCAATCAATAGAAGTGTAATAGCACCAAACCTTAGTGCTCGTATTGTTCACCTTAACAGCCAAGTAACCTGTCTCTGGAATGTTCCAAGGTACATCATCTACACGAATTTGGGTTTCAGCAGGACCAGTAAGATCGTTCTGTAGTATCATGTTACCGCCGCATGCTGCATTTGGACAAAGACTATCACAATCATAAGAGTTTCTCCACCATTTACAGCCACTTATTACCGCTTCAGTTCGGAGCTCCTCTGACCAAACATGTTCCTCATAATCAAATGAGGATAATCTGCTGGTTACAAAATCATCTACAGGAATGAGCCAAGTTTTGTTACCAATAATCAAGTTCTCCAAATTTTCTGGAAAGGTAAAGTAGCTACTAGTCCTCAACACTGCTCCATACTTCGCCCAATAATCAATAACAGAACAGTCAGCCGCATAACGCCACTGGTAAACCCACCTATGAAATCCGTCATTAATAAAATAATCATTATCAGGATAATCTGGATCTATTATACATGAGCCATGCGTTGCTGAACTATAACCATTTTCGCTACTCAACCCTCCAGCCGCAACAAAATCAGTATATCCTGGTCCACCAATAAGATATTTCAAATTTGAATTATCATAAAGGTGTGTTCCCGTCCACCAACTAGTACGACATATTTCATCTGGCCCAGGAGCAGGAAAAAACATACCTCCAGGTATTGCTGAACAAACCTGCTTACAACAGAACTCTTTCTCATAATAATAGGAACATGTGCCAGGACGAGGATCGCCACCATAACAACCCCCTCCGTATGAGCAATCGAAACTGTAAACGTAACTTGGAGATTCGTACTCAACGCCCTCAGGACACACAGAGGTTGCATGTATATCATCGGTTCCGTTATAAGCTATGCTGGCACCATACCCATCATACAGATCATCTGGCGGATCATGATTCCAGTGCCATTTTTCTATAGGGAGAAATATAGTCTTATTATGCAACAAATAGAAATTGCCGTCATTCGTAACATCAATAATGGTCACACAATATTTTCCACACATATACTGTCCCTTCGAATTCGGACTCAACATACTCAAAACCGCAATACGGAAGGGACTATTTTGTGCAAACTGTATCTTGTATATTCCATCTACTCCTTCGAAATAACCTGGGGCACCATAAAACTGATTAAAGGCAGTTTGGATAGCACTATATAAAGCAAAAGTCCGTGAAACGTTATTAAAAGTTGCGTAAATACTACTAGAATTCTGGTATGCAATAGCAAATACAGTGCCGCAACGTTTGGCACCCTTTGTAAACCCTATAACTCTTTGAGGTATATCATCTTCATCACATTCGAGCATTACCTTATCGTTCTCTAAGAATATAATTTCTGCATTTGTTAATACCTCACCATCACTACAATGATAAACGTATGGCAGGATATATGATAACACTTCTTCTCCATTATCATAATCTACAAAAACAGTTGATGCTGTAGAACCAGTTACAGTCCCCTCACGGTACATCACCTTACACGTTCCACTTATAGCTTCTATCAAAGCCATTTCTTCATCCCTCTATCTTACTGTATGGAATAATAAACAATTCTGTTTCCGGACTATCTCCTGCCCCTTTCTGCTCAATATTCTCGCTCGTCAAATGGGTTCCATAATACCCATCTGGAAAGTTAGCCGCTAACTTACCGAGCATTACATAATCCCCAACCTCCCAAGGATAATTATCTGATGAATATAGGTCTTTTGAAATTGCCTCTGCGCCATGACTTATTTTTTTGTAATACTCTACTGTATACATTGGCGGATCTGTCGAGACAACAGCCGTGATTTTACCACTCGTAAAACCTGTTGTTTGATACAACAAATGTCCAAGAACAACAACTGATTCAGACCCGCCACAACTCAAATCATCAAAGTATCCAATAACTCTATATATTTGTCCAGGATTTAAATTCTGTGTCTCAAATATACTTTCGCTCCCAGCAGAATGGGTCGACTCATCGCCACCAATCCCACATGGAAAACAGTAATGATCGTTACGAACATCACCATCTGAATATATGAGCATGTCGGCATCTTCACCTTCACGTACATGACTATACTTGTGCTGATAAACAAGTTCATCCCACCACTGTAGGCGTTGCAAATGAATGGATTTACACAGACACTTATCGGGGTTGGTCCAGGTTATATATATGTGACAGCTTCCGTTGTCACTGAATTCAAGATCATCAACTATATACTCACAACCACAGGTCAAACCAGTAGGACACATTCCTATACTGACTTCAAGCCCCTCGTAACAATTTGTGCCAGAAGGACACATAAATATAGAAATCTCATAATTGCCATCTTTCTTCTGTACCCTAACACTTTTCCCAGTATCTCTTGCTTCAACTGAATTATCGATAACAGGATTAGGACACATCCCAATAATATAACGTGGCATACGCTTACCCTAACTTACTACAAAGTTATCGTTGCCAAGCAAATCACCTGCCGTTGGTGTCATATCTGCATGTGTTGCACTTACTCTATGAGATCCGCCACCCATCAGACCAAGATAAATTTGACCATTTGCATCAGTATTGCCCCGATGAATCCCATCAACCGTTACTGCTACCCCCTCAAGAACTGCTTGTGTCTTAAAATTCTTAAACACCAATGTAACATAGTTATCCAGTTCAGTACAAGTCTCCCTAAACTCAATTGTTACACTTGCAGATTCCTCCCAGCAAACTCCTTTACCTACAGCATATGCAATTATATCTGCTTCAATAGGAGATGTAAGATACCACCTATCAAACTTAGTGTTATAGGTTATTTTACATACTCCATATCCATCAGACTTAGTCTTATCCGCTGTAAAACCAGAAGAGCCCTTTACAAAATGAAGTGTCCCCAAGCTTCGCCCAACCCACTCGGTGCTTACTACGCTCCATATAGGGTACTCAGTACTTCCAGACCAATCTGAGAAAGATACATATTCTTCTTCAACCTTAAGAGCGACACCACTAGCATTTTTAGTAGGACCGCCAAGCGTAGCCTTACAATTATATGATATAACTCCATACACACGAAAGTAGGCACGAGAATTAAGCCCAAAGCAAGATTGGCCGAAATTATATTCATCGTCAAGTTCTACCAAAAGATCACAAATATTTATATTATCACAATCAGTCTCTACTACAATTGTAAGACTACCTACTTCTCTATCTGGAGTATCTGTAGCCATTACTCATTCTCCTCGGCAAATAGGATAGCCCCGCCAGCAGACATTATCAGTACGCCATAAAGCGTATACCTAGCAACATATGTTATCTCAAGAACACCATATGCCTCTGTATCAGTTATCATTGAATCAAAACCCTGCTCCCATGTAACATCTCCAAGATCATCTCCTACCCACGCAACACTCGTTACAGAATATATTGGTTTTGATGTACTTCCCTGTCCTTCTGAAAAGAATATGGTTTCTGTATGTATCTCATCATATTCTCCAATATGGAAAAACGTTCCTATGGTCGTATCAAAAGTATAAGCTAAATTGTGCGGAGAAGTATATATCTTAACTTGAAACTCTTGACCAGAAGAGGCACAATCATCTACCATTTCGATAGTGATTGATCTATCTCCTGTATCAATTGTATCCTGAAATCCAATTACCCTAACTCTATTATATCCACTAGGTTCATCTATCTCTTCATCAACTTGAATGATTTCATCAATGTCAGAGAACTCCAATGATGGATTAGTGAAGGAAAGACTAAAGGTCTTATAGTCGAGGATTAAATTTCCATCAGAACCACTTCTAACTCTACCACCAGGAACCTTCGCTAATTTATCTATGATCTCAATAGGTGAGTTGCTATCTACACTAAAATTACTACTCGTTACAGTAAAATCATTTATTGAGAAAGTAACAGAGACTCCAGTACCAGATAATAGATTATTTACAATCTCACTTGCTTGGCGGGAAATCACTGGGTATTGCCAGTAATTAAGGCTTGTCTCGGTGTCAGAGATTGGGTCAGAGTACGGCAAATCAAGCAAAGCGGCCTTTGACCTACCCCAAACCTCAAACGTTTCACCTTGGCTGTGTACGCTACTTCTGCGTCTTTCCAAAAGAAAGGTGAACGCAACAGCATTTATCGTAACAATGATGCGCTCTGTGCCCCAATTCGTTTCAGGGTTACAGAGAGTGTGAAACAAATCCCAACCATCCTTGTTGAAACTAATAGTTACTTCGTTACAATATTGATCCTCACTCATGTTGATGCCAACACTCTCAACATAAGATGAAACAGAGGTTCCATCTATCGTGATGCTAACTGTATACTCTATCTCATTTTCATACATTAGAGCATTCCTTACTAATCAGTTTCTAAATTCTCATAGGCATATACAATAACAGTCCCGGCTCCAGGAACATTCAGGACATAATTAGTATACTTAGAAGTGTAGACAATCTGAACGACACCATATGTCACTTCACACTCATTGACCCCATCAGGCGAACCCTGACATGTATCAGTAGCACAGATAAGAACATCACTCCCTTGAGTCCAAGAAACATTATCAATTCCACATGGGGCATTGCCTAACCAATCTATGCTATCGACCTCATGGATAGGGTAGCCTGTGCTTCCAGTACCATCCGTAATTGTAATGTCCTCTTCATGTTCACTATAGCCGCCTCCACCTGTGGCATACAACGAGCCATAGGTAGTTTTAAGGGTTACATCCAAATCCTCAGGCGTAAGGTATAGCCTCAAATATATATCTTGATTTGGCTCAAAGCATGTATCCTCATTATTAAGCTCTTCATCAAGTTCAAGCTTAATCCCTTTATCGCTATCGTCAGCACAACTGGCAACGATAGTTATTTGGAGACTTCCTTTTGTTCTAGTAGTTGCCATGAGCCGCTCCTATGAAAAAGTGATTTTGTAAAATCTTGGCTTGCCGAGAATTGCATACCTCAACATTATATCTGTTTGTACAGGATTGTAATCCAACAGATCATACTTAATTATATGAGTTCTGTCTACATTTGTAACCAAGTCGTTACGAAGTACGACATCGTTATTTACCGGAGTAGCTAGCGGGACAAGAAGAACATAGTCCTTTTCAATTTGTATGCTATACTTGATACCATAATCACGATACACTTGATTTTCAAGATCATTAACAAGCGTCACAACTCTAGTTATTGCATCTAGCAGACTATATTTTATTACATAGTCTTTCGTCACTGGAATGTTGTATTTGATGACATAATCTCGGAAGATCTGATTATCTAGATTCCACAATAAGATCTTTATTTCTGTTATAAGTCCTGCAAGCGGAAGATCCAATATTGTATCCGCTGATAATTCAATCCCCCAATTGATGTATATGATATTAGAAACTAAATGAAGTAGAGGCCAATTGATAACATAATCATTAGATAAAAAAAGCTTCCACATAAGAATAACATCTTGGTCAACCTTCGTTGTAAGATGCCAATCCAAAATTGTATCTGCAAAAGAGCCATGCCCTATTTTTAAAACATAATCATGAGATAACATCAGTTGCCACAGCAATACAGAATCCAAATAAGTACTATTTGTAAGATGCCAATCTAAAATAGTATCTCTTGATGGCTGTGCAAGCAAGGTCCACAGCAAGACTATATCGTTATCGTAAGTGTAAATTATTAACTCTTCTTCACCAGTCATGGCGAAGGCTGTCCATAACTCTCCCGAGCCAGTCTCCCATTCCGAACCATCTGCCATAAAATAATAATTACGATGTGTTCCATCTAGAGCATCATCATTTTGTGAAAATCTAATGTTACCAGTTTGAATATCCTTTGCCACAAACACTATGTAATAATTAGTCCCATATAGGAGCTCAGGAGCACCCGAAGACCATGTTATCCTCCTAAAAGTCTGATGGAAGTTAAGGGCATCGCATTTTGTATATGGCAAATCACGATCAACATAATCAGACGGACTACCAACCCTAGTAGTACTCACTTCAGCAAAATCAAGATTACCAACACCAAGATTATGAATCTCTACACGATAATCTCCAGCTCCAGCAGCACCACTCCATAAACCAGTTTCACCATGTCCCCATATAACCGAAGTGACAGTTATAAACTCTGCTCCAGCAACTAACGGTGTTGCAGGAGTAGTGAAGCTTTGCCCTTGAGCAGGATATCCAGAAAAGAAAGCATTAGCGTAATCAGTATATATTGAGCCAGGATAAGCATGCACAAGATTACGCTTCGTATCATGAGTTCCAAATACAATAGCCGGGAAGAAAGAAGTTACAGAAGCACTAGTCCAAAGAGTAGTATCACTAGAGTACTGTAACAAATCACCAGCCATCTGATTAGCATTTGTGATATGGGCTAGACGATAATAATTGGAAGCATCTGCCGCACCAGTCCTCGTAATGACTACCCAATAGTCAGTCTCTGGAACTAGAGTTATTTGTTGATCTCCAGAGAATACAAATGCAGTCACCGAATTGGAAGCTGATACAGCAACCGTCCTTGCATCAGAAGTTGCAAGAAGCGAATTTACCGAAGCACCGCTATCAGAATATATTTTAGCTACCGCTGTATCTACTTCTGACCCGACTCCGCCCATTCCTACTTCAACTGAACTAAGTAAGCATCCAGCTTCAGAAACTCTAAATTGAGTGGCGAAGCCCATCGTAGCCGCAAATTGGCCTAAAGAAAGACCGCCAGAAGAGGTCCACTGTGTCGCTCCCCAAAGAGTTATAATATTCGACATTAACCACTCCTACAGATAAAAGGCATAGGGGGGCTTTCACCCCCCTGCCAATTTATGCGCTTTCGCCACTAATCCTCAACTCAGGATTATTGTTACTGTAGCTTGCAGTCAAAGCAGGAACAATCTCCTTGATCCATACACCCTTAGATGCGTGGTGAGTACTGAAAGTAAGCTGATTCCCTTCAGCCCAAGTACCACCAAATGCACCAGCCTGAATTCTGAAGTAGTAGCCCTGTGCTCCAGACACATTCGGATTCGAAGGCTTGAACTCACTCGCCTTGGCCTGTCCTGTAGCGATTTCACCAGAGAATGTACCAGTACACTTATAGGTAGAATCTCCAGATTCAATCTCAATAGTCCAGTCATCCTCAATAGTTCCTTGGTTGTAGGTATTTATCTTCGAATCATCAAAGGTACCGGAACCAACCGCCACAACGAAAGTATCTGGAGAACTCGTGGTATCGCTCAAATCAATATACCCCGCAAAATACACAGGGTCGAGGGCAGAGTAAGCAGCATAACCATAAGTTAGACCAGCCGAAAGAGTAATGGTTGCAGTACTGGCAACCCACGAAACATTTGTGACCGTAACAAACTCTTCATTGGTGGAATCCGAAAGCCATCCAGTATCACCAGTTGAAATACCAGACTCACCTTCGAACAAAACTTCAATAGATGTCGCATCCGCACTCACCAGCGTATTTAGTCGACCACAACCTAACCAGCCAGTATAGTCATCTGCTTCTGCTTGTGTATCAATATTCGTTCCAACCTTGATCTGAATGTAGTCATCTGCAGGGGTCTGTTTCTTCACAAATATCTTGTGGTTGTAAAGAACCTCATTCCCATCATCATCAAGTTTAGAGAACACCTTCCGATATCTTGTGATACCAGCAGTTCTCTGTGCTTGCGTAACGATAGGAAACAGATTAACCGCCACATTACTTACAACCGCAGTGTAACTTTGTCGTCCACCGTTGCTGACAGTGTCGTTGACGGTCACACTCTTGTATAGTACAAGATCAGTTGACTCAATTGCCATTGCCAATACCTCCTTATCCCTTTTTGGTTACTCTAATGGTTGTGCCCATCTAAAATCTTTGTACTGTCCCACTATGTCGAATATAAAGTGGCACATATTCGCTAGCCGGTGGACAAAAAATACCAACATAACGAAGAAGCAAGATTCTGCTACTCCAATATCCGTAAAACCACATGCAACATAATATCCCGCAACTGCAAATACACTCACCCAAACACTCAAGCAGTACTTACAATTCAAAAGATCGCTTATAACTAGAATTTTCTTACCAATAACCCAATTACGAACAGGTTCAAATAAAGTCGACGAACCAATTATCTCCGTAATCGCCTCACATGCAATTGGGAGAATAACCATAAGCGTCATAAACTTCCAACAAAGTTCCATTTTATCTCCCCGTACTTTTTACTAAGTATTTACGTCCACAGCGTTTACACTTATGTATTACTGATGGCTGCTTTCTCCCACAACATTTCTCAACCCGAACAAGTCTAACCCTACACGTAGGACAAATAGTCATATTTGTATGCGTGATGCCCATTACTGTTCCTCTGCAATAATAGTATACTCCACGCTATTGCCCTTGTAAGAATCCTTAAATTCAATGATTGATACAGTGTATGTGGGAACGTACCTGTATAGCGTCTCCCCCTCTATTGTTCTAGTTTCAAGTGTCTCCAATACAGTTCTTGATTGTACCCCTCTTTCAACAATGGGAATGTAGTCAATCAACTCCACATTGAAGTCAAGAGCGGCCCGTAATTTTATCTCTTCGATTTGACTTTGCGTCAAACCGCTAATATGGAAAATATACTTTCTACTAGAAACATCCATACTAACAAGATTGCCTCTCACAGTACGCTCAAAGGAGCCCATCTTCTGAGACTCCTTAGTATATTGTGTAGGATTGATAAGCAATGTTAGCCCACCAATCTTAATATTAAATTTATAATCATAGGTCCCCATGTTAACTCCCAAACTGGTACATGATAACAGGAGCCGCATACATATACCAAGGGGCAGAATCCTGTATCAAAAAGTTATCCTCATGATATTGAGAAACAGTATTTACTCTTACATCATTCATTGCAAATACCATCCTATGAGTTCCACTCGCCATTGAAAGACTAAAGTGCTTTTTCGTATTATCCTGAAACGTAATCAAATGCTCTAAACTTGAATCAGTCCATGTTATTACTCCGTATGTACTAGCTCCTATAGGCATGTATCCTTGAGAAATTCCATCATACCCATAACTTTCATGACTCAGGGTAGTGTGTGCTTCTATAAAAAACTGTCTCAACTCTTCAGTTTGATGTTCGGAATATACGTGAACATCAGCAAGATCGAGAATCTCAAGATTATCTGTTGCCGTACATTCCCCAACCGAAATATCATTAGTTGAGTCTGCTCCCCTAAAATTAGCATGAATAACAATTGGCTCAAAAGTCTTAAAATTGAAACTCATACTTGCCACATAACATCCTGTATATCCATAGAGAATACTATCACGGTCATGGACGGTGGTCAAGCTTACACCAGCTTCGACAAACCCATTAACCTTTTGTCTATGAGTAAGCACAATATCAACACTGGCATCGGCCACAATGCCATACACCAAATCACTAATCCCATGCTCCATTGCAGTTGTACCAAGCTGCCCACGAGAAGAGATAGACACAACTCCATTACTCACACTTGATAGGGCAATCACTTCACTATTCACAACGATATGCGTAACACTATTAAAGTCTCCAGCAGTTGTTTCACTGATAGTGAAACTGGTACTATCGTCACTCAATGCCGCAGATAAATAACCAATTAATATTCCCCATGCATAATTGGTTTTCTCTACAAACTTATAGCCAGACAACTGAGTCCTTATACCAAGCAATGAACCCGTAATATAACTCCATCCCTGATTGCCTACGGTCAATTCACCAATAATCCCACCTTCCACATGTTGATGCGGAGAATGACGAAGGCTTGCTTCTATCTTGCCAAACTCATAGACATGCTCGTAATTCTTAAACTTCTCAACACGTTCATTGGAAACATCTATCATATAGGTCCTAGACCAATTCGGCGTATTGTACGAACTCTCTATATCAAATGAAAATATAGTGCTTGGCATTACAACCTCGTCAGATTCTGTCGCTCAAGTTCTTCGCCCAATTCAGCAATAATTTGCTTCTTGCCAGTTAAAGGATAAGTCTTCTCTTTTCCACCAACATTTAGCGTAAGATTGAAGCTTGCCGTTTCTTCTCCAGAATCACCAATTACAGAACCATCTACCAAACCGCCCATTGCATAGTTAGTCCTAGAGGCAGGGACAGAACTACTCGCCTTATCTAATGCTTGCATTCCTCGTTTACTGATAATAAAGCTTCCTTGAGGAAGCATAGTTTTAATCGCATCAGTTCCAGACTTGCCCATGAACGTTGGAACGTTGAAACCAAGGGGCATTGCCGCACCCGCATTGATTGCACCCAGTCTACCCATGTTAGACTTCGCCAGATGGGGCGGTATGTAGCCCTCACCCCTAGTCACATAGGCTTCAGAAACGTTACCAACCAAACCACCCCTAGCAAACACAGCTTTATCACCAGTATTCTTAACCTTCTGCTCTATGTTGATGATATACGTTTTATCTGTCATTTCTTTCAATCTCTTTTTACTCTCTTCAAGAGCCTCATTTACCTTATCAATAGAATCCTTAGCAGTAGAGAATGCAGGAGCCATTCCCTCTGCCATTTTAGCCAAATCAAATTTCTCAACAGATGCAGCAATCTTATTGAAGCTCACCGTCATAGGCTGCAATGCCGCCAAAAGATCATCAAGATTCTTCTGCGACTTTGCACCAATATCTCCTTGAGCAGATTGTATTTTCTCATTACCTTCAACTAAATCATCATTCAGAGCTCCCATGACGTTTTTCATCTTATCAGCAAGCTCTATTGATCTTTTGTGATACTCCAAATTCTCCTTTTCAGTCTTTTTACCCAAACCTTGCTTTAAATCAATTAGTTGCTTTTCGGTCCCAAAAATTTGCTCAGTTAAACTTCTAACTTTCTCTCGTTGTGCTTGCTCCGAAGTAAGAGCCTTAAGTGCCTCACGACTACCAACCGCCGCTTCGGAAGCGGCTCGTGCAAAAGCATCGGCCTTATTTTCAGCATAGTTCTTTGCATCTTCTAATGCAGATTTCTCCCTTGCTATATCATCATATGCTCTAGCACTATATGCAGCAGACTTTGTTTGCGCCAATGCTATTTTAGCTGTCAACTCCAAATGCTTTTCTTCAAGAAGGATAATTTCATCTTTCTTATCATAAGCCGCCTTCATTTCCACGGCATTCGAAGTACTCATTGCATTATAATCATCCCGAGCTTTCCTTATTGTTCTTGTTAACTCTTTCAGTTTCTTTTCATCACCTTCTATGCTAGAACCAAATTTAATCGCAGCGGCTGATCCAACACCAAACATATTATCTATTTTACCAAAATCAGCACCCGCTCTAATATTAAGTTCCTGCAATGCATCTCCAAGCGCACTGACTGCATCCTTACTTTCTGTAATTGCATCCTTAAAGCCCATAGCTTTCTCTATCATACCCTGAATATTTCCACTAGCCTTAGAACCAACCTCATCCCACATCGCAGAAAATTCTGCATAATTCTCTGGGGAAAGTTCTGCCCACAATTTTACCAAATCATCCATTTGTCGTTGAGTACTTTTTGTAGTAGCTGCTTCCATCTCATTAGTGAATTTCTCCCAAATAACTGAAGCGTTATTTGCACCAGAAGCAAAGCTATTAAATATATCTGCTCCAAGATTCTTTTCCATTCGAAACGAATCCAGGCTCATCATTTGCTTTTCAATAACTGCACCCTTATTTGCTCTTAGCCCCAAACTACTTACGATTTCTTTCTGAGTTGCCGAGTACTCCTTCAGCTTCTCATTAGCCTCTTTAGCAACTCCTTCTTCCTCAGAATAAAACTTTGCCAAAAAGCCCTTTGCTGATATCTCCTCTTCTATTTGACTAAGTCTAAGTCTCTGCTGTGCAATATACTTGTCAGTCATGGCAAGCTCATCACCCATCATAGCTTTGCGGACCAACATGCTATCTTTGATTTTATTTCCAATAGCAAAAGTCTCAAGATCTTTCACACCCTTAAGATCATCTTTTTCTACACTCACACCAAAAAGTAATGGATGATTATCAAGAGCTACTTGTATATTTGACTGAAGAGCAACAAGATCTGCTTCAACTTTTTCTTTTGCTTTATCATCCATCTTCACCTGAAGCTCTGCAACGAACTTAAAGCCACCCAACCACTTATCAAGTTTATCCTTAAGAAACCTTGCGCCCTGCCCCACTTGCAGCCAAACCAACATAATATTACTTTTCCATCTTTCCCATCTTATCTCTTCTTTGGTAATATAATTCTTACCAGCCTCATTAAGACGATCCCAAAACTCACCAATAATTCCTCCAGTAGCGGCCCATGATGCCGAAGTCTTCTTAGCCGAAGCCGTATGCGCCTCCGCAGCTTTAGTAGCAAAGAATACAGCGTTTTTCATTTCCATATTAGTTTCATTTAAATGTTTCTGATATTCGTCTATACTACCTCCTGCTGTTTCATATGCAGTAACTACCTTCTGTGCTCCCTCTGCTGTGTATTCAAAAGACTTCGCTAAATAATCCATCTCTCTTCTTGCTTCTTGCCATTGCTCAGATCCAACTTTAGTATTGTTCGCTACAGTTGCAAAATATTTATACTTCTCTACCATAACATCCATTTGACGAGTGAAAGAATCTATGGCCCCCTTCTTAACAATAGTATCCATAAACTCCTTTGTAATTTCCTTAGTATTAAGCATTGTTCTAGCAAAGGCCATCATTTTCTTATCAGCTTCATGCGTACCCTTTACCGCCTTAAACAATCCAAATGCAATAAGACCAATACCGGCAAGAAAACCAGATACAACCAAAGTAGCCGTTGTAAGCGAAGTTGCAAATAACGCAACTCCGGTCCACAAAAATCTTATACCTGATAACAAGCTCTTAATAGGTTTCAAAGGAGCAGTAAATATTTTTGTAAGAAACTCTTTACCACTCATTAAGGCCATAGTTTCCCTAAGGAGTATGAATTGCAATCTTAAATGCGCCACTGTTCCCGAAATAACAGGAAACTGAGCATTCAATGCCATGAATGCTTTCATCACAAGAGTACAACCAACAATAACTCCAGTTAGCTTTAACCATAACTGTATAAGTACAGGCATTCCAGTAATTAAATTGGTAATTGCCATAAAAGCAGAGTTGAAGACATTAACTAACTTCAATACTGATTCAACTAACGGACCAAAAGTATACTTCCCAATCTGTACCATTGCTTGATACATTCGCTGCAAAGCCGCAACAGGTCGCTCCAACATGACCTTCGCCATTGCATCTGCAGCACCTTTAGAATTATGCTCAAGATCACGAATGTTTTGTTCAACCTCTTTCCAATGCGTAGCCAAAACAATAAACGTCTTAGCACCACGCAACCCAAGTCGAGTAAACGTAGTTCCCAACCGTTCAACACTCAAATTCCCTTTCTCAAACTCCGCATTCAATTGTTTGAATATTGATTGTATATCTAATGTCTTACTAGGATCAATTTCAATATCAAACGCTTCCGCAAACTTATCAGGTGATTTCACAATTCTAGACAACATAGCCTGAAATGATCGGCCAGCAACACCAGCCTTAATCATATGGTCATTTAATGTAACCAATACTCCAGTCAACTGCGTAAAGCTAATACCGGCAGCATTCGATGTAGCTATAGAATACTTCAATCCATCATTCAACTCAGACATTTCAACTTGGTGAGCATCAAATGCCCGAACAAGAATATCATTGATTGCAACAAACTTTTTAGTTAAGTCTGTTACCTTCGTAAGTGGCCCTTCAGTTGCATTCATTGAAGTCCTAAATACAACAAATCCTTCAGCCGTTTCGTATATCTGCTCCTTCATGTTGTTGTATATACCGGCAATTGTCTTAGTGATATTAGTTACATCTGCTTCTGCACCAATGATGGTCTGCATGGAACTAGCAAGAGCAGAAACAGATTCTTCAGCAGTCAATCCAGCACTACCTAACTGATACAATACCTCTCCAACATCTTTGGCTGATTTTCCAGTACGAACCATCTCCGTATTCATGGCGGTATAAGCCGTAGTCAATGCATCGCCCATGCTCTGAGTTTCTGATCGCATAACCCTAGCAACACGAGCAAATTCATTTTGGATACTAATAGCATCGGCCATAATTTGTACGAATTTTGTGATTGGACCTAAAACGAGGGCAAAACCTGCGAGCCATGCAGCCTGGGAGATAAGCATGGCCTTAAATCCAGCAACAGTGATACGACCAGCCATCTTAGCTGCATCACCCTGCTTTTGATGGGAACCAGCAACAGCCATGTTCCCAGCGACCATTGCTCCATTCTGACCTATAATTTGACGTTGGGCTTGGGCATACCTTGACAAAGATTTTGAAGTAATCTCTGCTTGCCTAGCAGTCTGAACCTGTGCGTCCAGAACGCCCTTTGCACCAACAGCCATATTT